>ERZ1673740.34-NODE-34-length-202298-cov-30.448149_pt1 | contig 202298 bp, 168 predicted proteins | sample MGYA00580221_ERZ1673740 | MGnify/ENA primary metagenome ERZ1673740 (study PRJEB41218, sample SAMN15661786) | gut metagenome | host: Homo sapiens | place: Canada: London | collected 2015-08-20/2019-03-30 | study: EMG produced TPA metagenomics assembly of...
CACCCGAAACTGCAGGGTATTGCCCAGCAGAACAGCTTTAAACACACCTGATAACGTTTAACGGTAACGGTGTCCCGAAACGAAGCCGTTTCGGGACAATTTCCAAAGTCTGTTCACTGGCATTAGCAACGGAAAATATTGTTCTGAATACGCTTCAGAACAAAACAGGTGCGGTTCCGACAGGAATACCGTTTTAGGGGGATAATATGGCTACATCAGTACAGACAGGTAAAGCTAAGCAGCTCACATTACTCGGATTTTTTGCCATAACGGCATCGATGGTAATGGCTGTTTATGAATACCCTACCTTCGCAACATCGGGCTTTTCATTAGTCTTCTTCCTGCTATTAGGCGGGATTTTATGGTTTATTCCCGTGGGACTTTGTGCTGCGGAAATGGCTACCGTCGACGGCTGGGAAGAAGGTGGCGTCTTCGCCTGGGTATCAAATACTCTGGGGCCGAGATGGGGATTTGCAGCGATCTCATTTGGCTATCTGCAAATCGCCATTGGTTTTATTCCGATGCTCTATTTCGTGTTAGGGGCACTCTCCTACATCCTGAAATGGCCAGCTCTGAATGAAGACCCCATTACCAAAACTATTGCAGCACTCATCATTCTTTGGGCGCTGGCATTAACGCAGTTTGGTGGCACGAAATACACGGCGCGAATTGCTAAAGTTGGCTTCTTCGCCGGTATCCTGTTACCTGCATTTATTTTGATCGCATTAGCGGCTATTTATCTGCACTCCGGTGCCCCCGTTGCTATCGAAATGGATGCGAAGACCTTCTTCCCTGACTTCTCTAAAGTGGGCACCCTGGTTGTATTTGTTGCCTTCATTTTGAGTTATATGGGCGTTGAAGCTTCCGCAACCCACGTCAATGAAATGAGCAACCCCGGGCGCGACTATCCACTGGCTATGTTACTGCTGATGGTGGCGGCAATCTGCTTAAGCTCTGTTGGCGGTTTGTCTATTGCGATGGTCATTCCGGGTAATGAAATCAACCTCTCCGCAGGGGTAATGCAAACCTTTACCGTTCTGATGTCACATGTGGCACCGGAAATTGAGTGGACGGTTCGCGTGATCTCCGCACTGCTGTTGCTGGGTGTTCTGGCGGAAATCGCTTCCTGGATTGTTGGTCCTTCTCGCGGGATGTATGTCACAGCGCAGAAAAACCTGCTGCCAGCGGCATTCGCTAAAATGAACAAAAATGGCGTACCGGTAACGCTGGTCATTTCGCAGCTGGTGATTACTTCTATCGCGTTGATCATCCTCACCAATACCGGTGGCGGTAACAACATGTCCTTCCTGATCGCACTGGCGCTGACGGTGGTGATTTATCTGTGTGCTTATTTCATGCTGTTTATTGGCTACATTGTGTTGGTTCTTAAACATCCTGACTTAAAACGCACATTTAATATCCCTGGTGGTAAAGGGGTGAAACTGGTCGTGGCTATTGTCGGTCTGCTGACTTCAATTATGGCGTTTATTGTTTCCTTCCTGCCGCCGGATAACATCCAGGGTGACTCTACCGATATGTATGTTGAATTACTGGTCGTTAGTTTCCTGGTGGTACTTGCCCTGCCCTTTATTCTCTATGCTGTTCATGATCGTAAAAGCAAAGCGAATACCGGCGTCACTCTGGAGCCAATCAACAGTCAGAACGCACCAAAAGGTCACTTCTTCCTGCACCCGCGTGCACGTTCACCACACTATATTGTGATGAATGACAAGAAACACTAACCATGTCTGAATGGTTATAAGACAAGGGAGCGATAATTCATCGCTCCCTTTTTCGTGCTTGTTGTCGTATTGACTTAACCGGGATAAGTACGAGAATGAGCGCACATCTGTTTACCGGAAACCAGCACATATGGATATCTGCTCCCGAAACGAGAAATTAGCGATTAGAAGACCAGCGATACTGGGTGCACTGGCACTTTTACTGTGTAGTTGTAAAAGCACGCCTCCAGAGTCCATGGTGACACCACCAGCGGGTTCAAAGCCACCAGCCATGACGCAACAATCGTCACAACCGATGCGTGGCATCTGGCTGGCCACGGTGTCTCGCCTCGACTGGCCACCGGTTTCCTCGGTTAACATTAGTAACCCCACCAGCCGGGCACGTGTACAACAACAGGCGATGATCGACAAACTGGATCATCTGCAACGTCTCGGCATAAACACGGTCTTTTTCCAGGTCAAGCCGGATGGTACCGCCCTGTGGCCATCGAAAATTTTGCCGTGGTCCGATCTTATGACCGGTAAGATTGGTGAAAATCCGGGTTACGATCCGCTGCAATTTATGCTCGACGAAGCCCACAAGCGTGGGATGAAAGTACACGCCTGGTTTAACCCCTATCGCGTATCGGTTAATACGAAGCCCGGTACTATCAGGGAACTGAATAGCACCCTGTCTCAACAACCGGCCAGCGTCTATGTGCAACACCGCGACTGGATCAGAACGTCCGGCGATCGCTTTGTCCTCGACCCGGGCATCCCTGAGGTTCAGGACTGGATCACATCAATAGTCGCGGAAGTGGTTTCCCGCTATCCAGTAGATGGCGTGCAGTTTGATGACTATTTCTATACTGAATCACCAGGTTCACGGCTAAATGATAACGAAACGTACCGCAAATACGGCGGCGCATTTGCGTCAAAAGCAGACTGGCGGCGCAACAATACTCAGCAGTTAATTGCGAAGGTATCGCACACCATTAAAAGCATTAAGCCGGAAGTCGAATTTGGCGTTAGCCCAGCAGGCGTGTGGCGTAACCGATCACACGATCCGCTCGGTTCCGATACCCGAGGCGCGGCAGCCTATGACGAATCCTACGCTGATACCCGTCGATGGGTGGAACAAGGGTTGCTGGATTACATTGCTCCCCAAATTTACTGGCCATTCTCACGGAGTGCCGCGCGTTATGACGTGTTGGCAAAATGGTGGGCGGATGTCGTTAAACCGACCAGGACCCGCCTGTATATCGGTATCGCCTTCTATAAAGTGGGTGAACCTTCAAAGATAGAGCCAGACTGGATGATTAACGGCGGCGTACCGGAACTGAAAAAGCAGCTCGATCTTAACGATGCTGTGCCGGAAATTAGCGGCACAATCTTGTTCCGTGAGGACTATCTGAATAAACCGCAGACTCAACAAGCGGTCAGCTATCTGCAAAGTCGTTGGGGCAGTTAAACTCCCATTCTTACTTTGTAACAAGCCGGTGCTTTACCCACTGGCTTGTTACCCTCTTGAACTATCCCACTAGCAATCATGCTTAAATACGTCAAATTAACCACGCAATTAACCACACTTAGTTAAACAGCCATAATTCCCCTAATAAAAATGTATGAATATGAAAAAACATACGATATTCGCTGTCACCGAAAAATAATTACGATGAGCTATACTCTTCTGAAGAACAGTAGCGTAGATTGAAACTGTCCTAAGTCGCTTATTTCTTTTCAGTATATCTTCATATTTCAGGAGAATATGGTGCAGTTAGTCGATCTCGCACGTTGTGTTTGGTTGATTTTGGCCTGCGGTTTAACCATAAAGGTCGACATTATTTTAAAGCCGCAAACGGCGAGGATATTGCCCTCTCACTTTCCATCGGTGCCGCCATGTTTAATGGTCATCCTGACTATGAGCGCCTCATTCAAATAGCCGATGAAGCTCTGTATATCGCCAAAAGACGAGGTAGAAACCGTGTTGAACTCTGTAAAGCCAGTCTTTAGATGCGCCAGGATGCAGAGGTAATCATGAAGCTAACCGATGCGGATAATGCCGCCGATGGCATTTTTTTCCCCGCCCTTGAGCAAAATATGATGGGCGCGGTGTTAATTAACGAAAATGATGAAGTGATGTTTTTCAACCCCGCCGCAGAGAAGCTCTGGGGGTACAAACGTGAAGAAGTCATTGGCAATAACATTGATATGCTGATTCCGCGGGATTTGCGTCCTGCGCATCCTCAATACATTCGTCACAACCGTGAAGGTGGTAAAGCTCGCGTCGAGGGGATGAGTCGGGAGCTGCAGCTGGAGAAAAAAGACGGCAGTAAAGTCTGGACCCGTTTTGCGCTATCGAAAGTGAGCGCCGAGGGGAAAGTTTATTACCTGGCGCTGGTACGGGATGCCAGCGTAGAAATGGCGCAAAAAGAACAGACCCGACAATTGATTATTGCCGTTGACCATCTCGACCGACCGGTGATTGTCCTCGATCCGGAACGCCATATTGTGCAGTGCAATCGCGCATTTACCGAAATGTTTGGTTACTGCATTAACGAAGCCAGCGGTATGCAGCCCGATACACTCCTGAACATTCCAGAATTCCCTGCTGATAACCGTATTCGTTTACAACAGTTGCTATGGAAAACCGCCCGCGATCAGGACGAATTTCTGCTGTTGACGCGCACCGGTGAAAAAATCTGGATTAAAGCCTCTATCAGCCCGGTTTATGACGTGCTCGCGCATCTGCAGAACCTGGTAATGACATTCTCGGATATCACAGAAGAAAGGCAAATCCGCCAGCTTGAAGGCAATATTCTCGCCGCCATGTGCAGCAGCCCGCCATTTCATGAAATGGGGGAAATCATTTGTCGTAACATCGAATGTGTTCTCAACGAATCGCATGTTTCGCTGTTCGCGCTGCGCAACGGGATGCCGATACACTGGGCGTCATCTTCGCACGGTGCAGAAGTTCAAAATGCGCAAAGCTGGTCAGCGACCATTCGTCAGCGCGATGGCGCGCCTGCGGGGATCCTGCAAATTAAAACCTCGTCAGGAGCAGAAACCAGCGCCTTTATCGAACGCGTGGCAGATATCAGCCAGCATATGGCCGCGCTGGCGCTGGAACAGGAAAAAAGCCGTCAGCATATTGAACAACTCATCCAATTTGATCCGATGACCGGTCTGCCAAATCGCAATAACCTGCACAATTACCTCGATGACCTGGTCGACAAAGCCGTCTCTCCGGTGGTGTATCTCATCGGTGTTGACCATATTCAGGATGTGATTGATAGCCTTGGCTATGCGTGGGCCGATCAGGCATTGCTGGAAGTGGTCAATCGCTTTCGTGAAAAACTCAAACCGGATCAGTATCTCTGTCGTATTGAAGGTGCGTCTTTTGTCCTCGTGAGCCTGGAAAACGATGTCAGTAACATTACCCAGATCGCCGATGAGCTACGGAATGTGGTCAGCAAGCCGATAATGATTGACGATAAACCATTCCCGCTCACCTTGAGCATTGGCATCAGCTACGACGTGGGTAAAAACCGCGATTACCTGCTCTCCACTGCTCACAATGCAATGGATTTTATTCGCAAAAATGGCGGTAACGGCTGGCAGTTCTTCAGCCCGGCGATGAACGAAATGGTAAAAGAGCGTTTGGTTTTAGGCGCAGCGCTAAAAGAAGCGATTAGCAATAACCAACTTAAACTGGTTTATCAGCCGCAAATCTTCGCAGAAACGGGTGAACTGTACGGCATCGAAGCCCTTGCTCGCTGGTACGATCCCCTGCATGGTCATGTGCCCCCTTCACGGTTTATTCCTCTCGCAGAAGAGATTGGTGAAATCGAAAATATTGGGCGCTGGGTCATCGCGGAAGCTTGCCGTCAGTTAGCAGAATGGCGTAGCCAGAATATTCATATCCCGGCGTTATCCGTTAACTTGTCTGCGCTGCACTTTCGCAGTAATCAGCTGCCTAATCAGGTATCTGATGCAATGCACGCCTGGGGTATTGACGGCCACCAGCTGACGGTGGAAATCACGGAAAGCATGATGATGGAACACGATACCGAAATCTTTAAGCGCATTCAGATCCTGCGCGATATGGGCATCGGTTTATCGGTAGATGATTTTGGTACAGGCTTTTCCGGATTATCCCGCTTAGTCAGTCTTCCGGTAACGGAAATCAAAATTGATAAAAGTTTTGTCGATCGTTGTCTGACCGAAAAACGCATCTTTGCCTTACTCGAAGCCATTACCAGCATTGGGCAAAGCCTCAATTTAACCGTCGTGGCTGAAGGCATCGAAACCAAAGAGCAATTTGAGATGCTACGCAAGATCCACTGTCGCGTTATTCAGGGATATTTCTTTTCCCGCCCCCTGCCCGCCGAAGAAATTCCAGGCTGGATGAGCAGCGTGTTACCGCTGAAAATCTGATAAATTCCTCTCGCCCGCACTCGCGGGTTTTTATTTAACGTGACACTGTCACTTAAATACTGTGATTTCCGCTACGTTTAGTTGGACAACGACAACGCATAGCCATGTCACAACAATCCCTTCTCAGCCTGATGTGATTGTGCTGACGCATCAGGCATTCACGCGCCTGACGCGTCATCCGGCAACGCTTTACGATTTCAACTGGTAATCCAGCGTAATTTCCGCTTTCAGTACCTGAGAAACCGGGCATCCTGCTTTTGCTTTCTGGATAATGCCGTCAAAGGTGGAGGCATCAATACCCGGCACCGCAACTTCGCTCTTCAGTGCGATTTTAGTAATCGCAAAACCGGCATCCACTTTATCCAGCGAGACATCAGCGGTGGTATCAATCGATGTTGGCGTGAATCCCGCTTCCCCCAGCATTAATGAAAGCGCCATTGAGAAACATGCGGCATGCGCTGCGCCAATCAGTTCTTCAGGGTTGGTTCCTTTTTCGCCTTCAAAACGCGTGTTAAATCCATACGGTTGTTGGTTCAGCACGCCGCTCTCAGTAGATACTGTTCCCTTCCCGCGTTTGATATCGCCTTCCCAGTGTGCCTGACCTTTCTTATGGATTGTCATTGTTGCTCTCCTGTGGGCTTAAAAAGGAAATTATAGACTACGTGAGAAACAGCACGAGGATAAGCAGGATAATCCGAATAAAATCCGGCGAAAATATAATTCCTGCACTTAAATTAAATTTCCACAATAGATAACCGGAAATATATAACTCAAGAGATATTGCATCAATATCAATCAACTCATCACAATAATAATACCTATCAATATCATGGAGTTAAAATATAAAAATCATCAACCAGGACTAATCTTAACAACGAAGCGGCAAATATTTGCCATGCTGAATGTGCTTTATAAATCTGCGATCCGTAGCAGACACCATAAATACACAGACACGGAGAATCACTATGTTTACTTATTATCAGGCAGAAAATTCAACAGCAGAACCCGCTCTGGTTAATGCCATTGAGCAAGGCCTTCGGGCAGAGCACGGTGTTGTCACTGAAGATGACATTCTCATGGAGCTGACCAAATGGGTGGAAGCTTCTGATAACGACATCCTCAGTGATATCTACCAGCAAACGATCAATTATGTGGTCAGTGGTCAGCACCCTACGCTTTAAGGTGCTATGCTTGATCGGCAACCTAATTTAGGGGTTTAGCACGTGTTTCTTCGCTACGGCGATGTTGTCCTTAAAACTAGCAACAGGATTGAGGAGTTAAAATGAAATCGAACCGTCAGGCACGTCATATTCTTGGACTGGACCATAAAATTTCTAACCAGCGCAAAATAGTTACCGAAGGTGACAAATCCAGCGTGGTAAATAATCCCACCGGCAGAAAACGCCCCGCTGAAAAGTAATTCATAACCATCAGTCCTCAATGACGATTAAACACCATTGCCTGCGCAATGGTGTTTTTGTTTTTATCTGCTTTATACTTGGTACTTGACGCCCTGGCGGTAATGCAAAGACGATAAAAGCCCCCAGGGATGGATATTCAAAAAAGAGTGAGTGACATGGAACCAAAAACAAAAAAACAGCGTTCGCTTTATATCCCTTACGCTGGCCCTGTATTGCTGGAATTTCCGTTGTTGAATAAAGGCAGCGCCTTCAGCATGGAAGAACGCCGTAACTTCAACCTGCTGGGGTTACTGCCGGAAGTGGTCGAAACCATCGAAGAACAAGCGGAACGAGCATGGATCCAGTATCAGGGATTCAAAACCGAAATCGACAAACACATCTACCTGCGTAACATCCAGGACACTAACGAAACCCTCTTCTACCGTCTGGTAAACAATCATCTTGATGAGATGATGCCAGTCATTTACACCCCAACCGTCGGCGCAGCCTGTGAGCGTTTTTCTGAGATCTACCGCCGTTCACGCGGTGTGTTTATCTCTTACCAGAACCGCCACAATATGGACGATATTCTGCAAAACGTACCAAACCATAATATCAAAGTGATTGTGGTGACTGACGGCGAACGTATTCTGGGGCTTGGTGACCAGGGCATCGGCGGGATGGGCATTCCGATCGGTAAACTGTCGCTCTATACCGCCTGTGGCGGCATCAGTCCGGCCTATACCCTTCCGGTGGTGCTGGATGTCGGCACCAACAACCAACAGCTACTTAACGATCCGCTGTATATGGGCTGGCGTAATCCGCGTATCACTGACGACGAATACTATGAATTCGTTGATGAATTTATCCAGGCTGTGAAACAACGCTGGCCGGACGTACTGTTGCAGTTTGAAGACTTCGCACAAAAAAATGCGATGCCGTTACTTAACCGCTATCGCAATGAAATTTGTTCTTTTAACGATGACATTCAGGGCACCGCGGCGGTAACAGTCGGCACACTGATCGCAGCCAGCCGCGCGGCAGGTGGTCAGTTAAGCGAGAAAAAAATCGTCTTCCTTGGCGCAGGTTCAGCGGGATGCGGCATTGCCGAAATGATCATCGCCCAGACCCAGCGCGAAGGATTAAGCGAGGAAGCGGCGCGGCAGAAAGTCTTTATGGTCGATCGCTTTGGCCTGCTGACCGACAAGATGCCGAACCTGCTGCCTTTCCAGACCAAACTGGTGCAGAAGCGCGAAAATCTCAGTGACTGGGATACCGACAGCGATGTGCTGTCACTGCTGGATGTGGTGCGTAATGTAAAACCAGATATTCTGATTGGCGTCTCAGGACAGACCGGGCTGTTTACGGAAGAGATCATCCGTGAAATGCATAAACACTGTCCGCGTCCGATCGTGATGCCGCTGTCTAACCCGACGTCACGCGTGGAAGCCACACCGCAGGACATTATCGCCTGGACTGAAGGTAACGCGCTGGTCGCCACTGGCAGTCCGTTTAATCCAGTGGTATGGAAAGATAAAATCTACCCTATAGCCCAGTGCAACAACGCCTTTATTTTCCCGGGCATCGGGCTGGGTGTTATTGCTTCCGGCGCGTCACGTATCACCGATGAGATGCTGATGTCGGCAAGTGAAATGCTTGCTCAGTATTCGCCGCTGGTCCTGAACGGCGAAGGTCTGGTACTACCGGAACTGAAAGATATTCAGAAAGTCTCCCGCGCAATTGCCTTTGCGGTTGGCAAAATGGCGCAGCAGCAAGGCGTGGCGGTGAAAACGTCTGCCGAAGCTCTGCAACAGGCCATTGATGATAATTTCTGGCACGCCGAATACCGCGACTACCGCCGTACCTCCATCTAAGCCTGCGCCCGGTAGTGAAGGCTACCGGGCAATTTTCCTCTCCCTTTTTCAGATCTCATCCATACTGGGTAGTGGCGAATAAATCTCATTTGCCTCACCTGCTATGCAGAACATCATCCGAAAAGGAGGAACTATGAAGGCTGCAGTTGTTACGAAGGATCATCATGTTGACGTTACGGATAAAACACTGCGCTCACTGAAACATGGCGAAGCCCTGCTGAAAATGGAGTGTTGTGGTGTATGTCATACCGATCTTCATGTTAAGAATGGCGATTTTGGTGACAAAACCGGCGTGATTCTGGGACACGAAGGTATTGGTGTGGTGGCAGAAGTTGGCCCTGGTGTTACTTCATTAAAACCAGGCGATCGTGCCAGCGTGGCGTGGTTCTACGAAGGATGCGGTCATTGCGAATACTGTAACAGTGGTAACGAAACGCTCTGCCGTTCAGTTAAAAATGCCGGATACAGCGTTGATGGCGGGATGGCGGAAGAGTGCATCGTGGTCGCCGATTACGCGGTAAAAGTGCCAGATGGTCTGGACTCGGCGGCGGCCAGCAGCATTACCTGTGCGGGGGTCACTACCTACAAAGCCGTTAAGCTGTCAAAAATTCGTCCAGGACAGTGGATTGCTATCTACGGTCTTGGCGGTCTGGGTAACCTCGCCCTGCAATACGCGAAGAATGTCTTTAACGCCAAAGTGATCGCCATTGATGTCAATGATGAACAGTTAAAACTGGCAACCGAAATGGGTGCAGATTTAGCGATTAACTCACGCACCGAAGACGCCGCCAGAATTGTGCAGGAGAAAGCCGGTGGCGCTCACGCAGCGGTGGTGACAGCGGTAGCTAAAGCTGCGTTTAACTCGGCGGTGGATGCTGTCCGTGCAGGTGGTCGTGTCGTGGCTGTCGGTCTGCCGCCGGAGTCTATGAGCCTGGACATCCCACGGCTGGTGCTGGATGGTATTGAAGTGGTCGGTTCGCTGGTCGGCACGCGTCAGGATCTAACCGAAGCCTTCCAGTTTGCCGCCGAAGGCAAAGTGGTGCCGAAAGTCGCCCTGCGTCCGTTAGCGGACATCAACACCATCTTTACCGAGATGGAGGAAGGCAAAATCCGTGGCCGTATGGTGATTGATTTCCGTCGTTAAGAGGTCTTTGCTGCGACTGCCATGTTCGGGTCGCAGCCTGTTTTTCGAGACGCTTTCCGCAATTTCACTCTTCTTCTTTTCCTCCCCCATCTTTCCCCTCACAATTCGCGAAAACGTAGCGAAATTTGTTGCGCTGCACGGAACAATAGTGATAGTGTTCCTTTCGAGGGAACAAGGATGAAGAGATGATAATGAATTTCAGACACAAGGGATTGCGTGACTTGTTTCTTCTCGGCAAAACCTCCGGCGTTATACCGACGCAAGTCAAACGATTACGCCACCGACTCGCTGTGATTGATGCAGCATGCTGTCTTGCTGATATCGATATGCCCGGTTACCGACTACATCCGTTAAGCGGCGATCGCGATGGAATTTGGGCGATATCTGTCTCGGGCAACTGGCGAATCACATTTGAATTCGTCAATGGCGATGCATACATACTGGATTACGAGGACTATCACTGATGAAAATGGCCAATCATCCCCGCCCGGGGGACATTATTCAGGAATCACTGGACGAACTTAATGTCAGCCTGCGCGAGTTTGCCAGAGCAATGGAAATTGCGCCCTCAACGGCAAGCCGATTGCTGACCGGAAAAGCAGCTTTGACGCCAGAAATGGCAATAAAACTTTCCGTGGTGATCGGCAGTTCGCCGCAAATGTGGCTGAATCTGCAAAATGCCTGGAGTCTGGCAGAGGCAGAAAAAACAGTGGATGTGTCGCGACTGCGCCGTCTGGTTACGCAATAAAAAAATGGCACCTTATAAAGCGCCATTTGAAACTGATGACAAACGCAACATTGCCCGATGCGCTACGCTTATCAGGCCTACACGTTCACTGCAATCTCCTGGATTTGAACGGTTTGTAGGCCGGATAAGGCGTTCACGCCGCATCCGGCATGAACAAAGTGCACGTTGTCTACAATAAAAAAATGGCGCCTTTTACAGCGCCATTTTCAGCTTAAAGCTCAAAAGAGATTATAACCCTTCTTCACTCTCTTTTTTCGCTTCTGCCTTCTCGATTTCACGATACCAGCGCGGATGGTGTTTCTTCGCCCAGCGACGGCTCACCTTCCCTTCGATCATCCCTTTAATAGATCCTTTCACCCAGAATGCCATATACATATGGATCAGGATGGCGTGGATCAGGATGATACCCGCAGCCGCATGGATCAGCAGGCTATAACGGACAACCTGTATTGGGAAGTACTGCGCAAAGTACGGACGCCAGATAATCACTCCGGTCACCAGCAGCACGAAAATCATGCTCATGATTGACCAGAACATCATCTTTTGCCCGGCGTTGTACTTACCGACATCCGCCACTTTGTGCTCATTGCCTTTTAATACTTCGACAATGTTCAACAGCCACGGAATATCTTTCTTATCCGGGATGTTGTGATGCACAAAACGCACAAACATAAACATCAGCGCGACGAAAATCGCAATGCCGAAGAACGGGTGCAAAATGCGTCCCATCTGCGGCGTACCGAAGGTTTGCGTCAGCCATTGCAGCGTCGGGAAGAAGAACGAAATCCCGGACAGCGCCACCAGGAAGAAGCAAATCACCACGGTCCAGTGACAGGCGCGATCAATAAATTTGGTGCGCACAATCATTTTCGACTTACTCATGATTTCCCTCCTCGTCATCGTCCACTTCCTTATTCGGGCCAATACCGATGTAGTGGAAAATCAACCCGGCAAAAGTGGCAATAAAGCCAGCCGCTGCCAGCGGTTTCAACGCGCCTTTCCACAGGCTTACCGAGGTATCGATCTTCGGATCTTTCGGCAGACCATGATACAGCTCCGGCTGATCGGCATGATGCAGCACGTACATAACGTGTGTACCACCGACCCCTTCCGGGTTGTAGACGCCAGCATGTTCGTAACCACGCGCTTTCAGTTTCGCTACGCGCTGTTCCGCCAGCTCCAGCATCTCCTTCTTGGTGCCGAAGTGGATAGCCCCGGTCGGACAGGTTTTCACACAAGCCGGTTCCTGGCCGACGCTGACGCGATCGACGCAGAGCGTGCATTTATATACCCGGTTATCCTCTTTGTTGAGGCGCGGAATATTAAACGGACACCCGGCAATGCAGTAACCACAGCCGATGCAATTTTCCGACTGGAAATCGACAATCCCGTTAGCGTACTGAATGATTGCACCAGCAGACGGGCACGCCTTCAGGCAGCCCGGATCTTCACAGTGCATACAGCCGTCTTTACGGATCAGCCACTCCAGCTTGCCGTTCTGTTCGGTTTCGCTAAAGCGCATCACCGTCCAGGACTTGGCGCTCAGATCGGCGGGGTTATCGTAAACCCCGACGCAGTGCCCCACTTCATCACGGATGTCGTTCCACTCCGAACACGCCACCTGACAGGCTTTACAGCCGATACAGGTGGAAACGTCGATAAGTTTCGCTACTTCTGCTTTGTAATCACGCACCTGAGAAGGCGGCGTGATGGAGTTAGTTGCGGACCTTTTGATAATGTCCTGCGTTTCCATAGCCATCTGTTCGCCCCCTTACGCCTTCTCGATGTTGACTAAGAACGCTTTATATTCCGGCGTTTGCGAGTTTGCATCACCGACATTCGGCGTCAGAGTGTTAGCGATATAACCTTTACGCGCGACACCCTCAAAGCCCCAGTGGATTGGAATACCCACCGTTTCAACCTGCTGACCGTTTACATTCAGCGGTTTCAGACGGCGCGTTACCACAGCCACCGCGCGGATAAAGCCACGCTTGCTGGAGACAGTGACACGATCGCCATTGGCAATGCCTTTCGCCGCCGCCAGCGTTTCGCTGATTTCCACAAACTGTTCCGGCTGAGCAATTGCGTTGAGCAATGCGTGCTTGGTCCAGGTGTGGAAGTGCTCCGTCAGACGATAGGTCGTACCCACATACGGGAACTGCTCTTTTTTACCCATCCGCAGCGCGTCTTGTTCATACAGACGAACAACCGGGTTAGACACCACGTTCGGATGCAACGGGTTAGTGCCCAGCGGCGTTTCAATTGGCTCGTAGTGTTCCGGGAACGGACCTTCCGCCATTTTGTTGATGGCAAACAGGCGTCCCATCCCTTCCGGCTGCATGATAAACGGCCCGGTTGGCGTACCCGGTGCGGCATTGCCGAAGTCCGGAATATCGTTACCCGTCCACTTGCTACCGTTCCACTGGATCAGCATCCGTTTCGGATCCCACGGTTTACCGTTGATATCCGCCGAAGCACGGTTGTAGAGTACGCGACGGTTGAGCGGCCACGCCCAGGCCCATCCCAGCGTATTCCCCAGACCGGACGGGTCGGAGTTATCGCGGTTAGCCATCTGGTTGCCCTGCTCGGTCCAGCTACCGGTGTAGATCCAGCAAGAAGATGCGGTTGTACCGTCGTCACGCAGATGCGCAAAGCTACTCAGCAACTGACCTTTCTTCGCAATCAGCACGCCATTAGCGTCATAGAGATCTTCCAGCGCATAGCCGTTGTTCTCTTTCGCCACTTCGTCAGACTGCGGTTCGTGCGGCTGCTTGTAGTTCCAGCTCATCTTCATCAGCGGTTCTACGCCTTTACCACCCTCGGCCTGGTACAGCTCGCGCAGATGATGGTAGATACCCGCCAGAATTTCGCCGTCGTTACGTGCTTCGCCCGGCGCGTCCTGACCTTTCCAGTGCCACTGCAACCAGCGACCGGAGTTAGCGATAGAACCATCTTCTTCAGCAAAGCAGGTCGAAGGCAGACGGAATACTTCAGTCTGAATAGATGCCGGATCGACATCGTTCGACTCGCCGTGGTTCTGCCAGAAGGTAGAGGTTTCAGTCACCAGCGGATCGATAACCACCATGTACTTCAGTTTGCTCAGGCAGCTCACCACTTTGTTTTTGTCCGGGAAGGACGCAACCGGGTTAAAGCCCTGGCAGAAATAACCGGTGACTTTGCCTTCGTCCATCATGTTGAAATACTTGATGACGTCGTAGGTCTGGTCCCACTTCGGCAGCCAGTCGTAGCCCCAGTTGTTCTCTTTCTGCGCGGCATCGCCGTAGAAAGATTTCATCAGGCTAACGAAGAACTTCGGATAGTTGCTCCAGTAGTTCACCTGATCAGCCAGCGTCGCTTTCGGCGTATTCGCTTCCAGATACGACTGCAAATCAACCTGTTTTTCTGACGGTAGCGTCAGATAACCTGGCAGGCTGGTAGAGAGCAGGCCTAAGTCAGTCAGGCCCTGAATGTTGGAGTGACCACGCAATGCGTTCACGCCGCCACCGGCCATACCCATGTTACCGAGCAGCAACTGGATCATCGCCATCGTACGGATGTTCTGCGCACCCACGGTGTGCTGCGTCCAGCCCAGCGCGTACAGGAAGGTGGTTGTGCGATCCGGTGCGCTGGTGGAGGCCAGCACTTCACACACTTTCAGGAAGTCGGCTTTTGGCGTACCGCAAATGTTTTCTACTACGTCCGGCGTGTAGCGGGAAACGTGCGCTTTCAGCAGATTCCATACACAGCGCGGATGAGTCAGCGTGTCATCGCGTTTCGCATAGCCGTTTTCATCGAACTGATAGTTCCAGGACGACTTATCGTATTGACGTTTTTCAGCGTCGTAGCCGCTGAACAGACCGTCTTCGAAAGCAAAATCATCACGCACCAGCAGGCTGGCGTTGGTGTAATGCTTAACGTATTCGGCGTTGATTTTGTTGTTTTCGATCAGGTAGCGCAAAACGCCAGACAGGAACGTAATGTCCGTACCGGAACGAATAGGTGCGTAAATATCCGCCACAGAAGCGGTACGCGTAAAACGGGGATCGACAACGATCAAGGTTGCATCGTTGTTGTTTTTCGCTTCCATCGCCCAGCGGAAACCGACGGGATGCGCTTCAGCAGCGTTACCGCCCATCACCATTACGACGTTAGCGTTTTTGATATCCACCCAGTGGTTGGTCATCGCACCGCGACCAAATGTTGGAGCAAGACTTGCTACCGTTGGTCCGTGTCAGACGCGCGCCTGGTTGTCTACCGCCAGCATCCCGAGGGAGCGGGCAAATTTTTGAGTCAGCATCCCGGTTTCGTTGCTGGCACCGGAAGCACACAGCATACCGGTAGAAAGCCAACGGTTTACCGTTACGCCCTGCTCGTTCTTTTCAATAAAGTTAGCGTCACGGTCGGCTTTCATCAGCTTCGCAATACGGGAGAATGCTTCTTCCCAGCTAATGCGCTGCCATTTGTCAGAACCTGGCGCACGATATTCCGGGTAGCGCAGACGGTTTTCGCTGTTGACGTAATCCAGCAAACCGGCCCCTTTCGGGCACAGCGCACCACGGCTTACCGGATGATCCGGGTCACCTTCAATGTGATAAATCGCTTCTCTGGCGTTTTTCGCGCCATCACCCAGGCTATACATCAATAGCCCGCAACCTACGGAACAGTATGTGCAGGTGTTACGGATCTCTTTCGCGCGTAATAATTTGTAGTTTCGCGCCTGAGCCAGTGCTTGCTTCGGGGCAAAGCCCAATGCTGCTACTGTTGTTCCCGCCATACCGCCCGCGCAGATTTTAAAAAATTGTCTGCGACTGACGTCCATTGCTTTCCTCTTTTTTCAGGGGTATTACTGCGCGAGGAAACTAACAGTAAAATTCTGAATCTTTTTGCGCGAAATCAAAAAGAACACGTGTTTGCCACAAAATAATCCGCCTGCGCAAATTGACCTACCTCAATAGCGGTAGAAAAACGCCCCACTGCCTGACAGGGCAGTTAAAAAAATGCTATAAAATTCAGCTTAATTTTTAACGGCAAGAGAGACAAAACAGCGAGCATGACACGACAAAAAGCAACGCTCATAGGGCTAATAGCGATCGTCCTGTGGAGCACGATGGTAGGATTGATTCGCGGTGTCAGTGAGGGACTCGGCCCGGTCGGCGGCGCAGCTGCTATCTATTCATTAAGCGGGCTGCTGTTAATCTTCACGGTTGGATTTCCGCGTATTCGACAGATCCCGAAAGGCTATTTACTCGCCGGGAGTCTGTTATTCGTCAGCTATGAAATCTGTCTGGCGCTTTCCTTAGGGTATGCGGCGACCCGTCATCAGGCGATTGAAGTGGGGATGGTGAACTATCTATGGCCCAGCCTGACAATTCTCTTTGCCATTCTGTTTAATGGTCAGAAAACCAACTGGCTGATTGTACCAGGATTATTATTAGCCCTGGTCGGCGTCTGCTGGGTGTTAGGCGGTGACAATGGGTTACATTATGATCAAATTATTAATAATATCACCACCAGCCCATTGAGTTATTTCCTGGCGTTCATTGGGGCGTTTATCTGGGCAGCCTACTGCACAGTAACGAATAAATACGCACGCGGATTTAACGGAATTACCGTTTTTGTCCTGCTAACGGGAGCAAGTCTGTGGGTTTACTATTTTCTTACGCCACAACCAGAAATGGTATTTAGCACGCCCGTCATGATTAAACTCATCTCTGCGGCATTTACCTTAGGATTTGCTTATGCTGCATGGAATGTCGGTATATTACATGGCAACGTCACCATAATGGCGGTAGGTTCGTATTTTACGCCCGTCCTTTCCTCAGCGCTTGCAGCCGTGCTGCTCAGCGCCCCGCTGTCGTTCTCGTTCTGGCAAGGCGCGCTAATGGTCTGCGGCGGTTCCCTGCTCTGCTGGCTGGCGACACGTCGTGGCTAAAATAATTGTCGGGTCTACGGCCCGGCAGTTAATCAGATAAATTCTGACAATATTAAAAAATAAATTTCAAATACCAGAAAGTCATTTTAGTTACATTTAGTAACACATATCTGTCTGTTTAATCCACATTCTGCCCCCGCAGTTACGCTTTCTTATCTATTCTTCTAATCAGCACTTCACCTGATTCATCCTTAATTCTAATAACTGGCTATTGCGCCTTACCTCCTGTTTTGTCTTTTTTTCATTACCAATGTGTGCATGTGAGGAACAATATGGCACTGCAAAATGAGAAAAATAGTCGTTATCTTTTACGCGACTGGAAACCAGAAAATCCGGCCTTCTGGGAAAATAAAGGAAAGCATATTGCACGAAGAAACCTCTGGATATCAGTCAGTTGCCTACTTCTTGCCTTCTGTGTCTGGATGCTATTTAGCGCAGTTACTGTTAATCTTAATAAAATCGGTTTTAATTTCACTACCGATCAACTCTTTTTATTAACCGCATTACCCTCCGTTTCTGGCGCATTATTGCGTGTCCCCTACTCCTTTATGGTGCCTATATTCGGTGGACGCCGATGGACGGTTTTTAGTACTGCAATCCTGATTATTCCTTGCGTCTGGCTCGGAATTGCCGTGCAAAATCCGAATACCCCTTTTGGGATATTTATCGTTATCGCTTTGCTATGCGGTTTTGCAGGTGCGAACTTTGCTTCGAGCATGGGCAATATCAGTTTCTTCTTTCCAAAAGCCAAACAAGGGAGCGCTCTTGGGATTAATGGCGGATTAGGAAACTTAGGTGTAAGTGTGATGCAGCTGGTTGCACCGCTGGTCATTTTTGTACCCGTATTTGCCTTTCTCGGCGTCAATGGCGTACCGCAGGCCGACGGTTCGGTGATGTCGCTGGCGAATGCCGCATGGATTTGGGTGCCATTACTGGCGATTGCCACGATCGCCGCCTGGTCAGGGATGAATGATATCGCCAGTTCACGCGCCTCAATTGCCGACCAGCTCCCTGTCTTACAACGCCTGCATCTCTGGCTGCTGAGCCTGCTTTATCTTGCCACCTTCGGTTCGTTTATCGGTTTTTCTGCGGGTTTTGCCATGCTGGCAAAAACCCAGTTCCCGGATGTGAATATTCTGCGCCTGGCGTTCTTTGGCCCATTTATCGGTGCCATCGCGCGATCGGTTGGTGGTGCTATTTCCGATAAATTCGGCGGCGTGCGGGTGACGTTGATCAACTTCATTTTTATGGCGATTTTCAGCGCCCTGCTGTTCCTTACCTTACCGGGCACAGGCTCCGGTAATTTTATCGCATTTTACGCCGTATTTATGGGGCTGTTTCTGACCGCGGGTCTGGGAAGTGGTTCTACTTTCCAGATGATCGCCGTCATCTTTCGCCAGATAACAATTTATCGGGTGAAGATGAAAGGCGGTAGTGATGAGCAAGCTCAAAGAGAAGCCGTCACCGAAACGGCAGCCGCTCTGGGCTTTATCTCAGCCATTGGCGCAGTGGGCGGCTTTTTTATTCCGCAGGCGTTTGGCATGTCGCTCAATATGACCGGCTCTCCGGTGGGCGCGATGAAAGTGTTTTTAATCTTCTACATCGTTTGTGTGCTACTGACCTGGCTGGTTTATGGTCGGCGGAAGTTCAGCCAAAAATAAGAGATCGATGCCTGACACGTCTTATCAGGCTACAACCGTGTCGCATCCGACAAGGCATCAGATCCCAATTCATTCCTGGAGCAGGAGTTATGTCATGAGTAAACTTTTGGATCGCTTTCGCTACTTCAAACAAAAGGGCGAAACCTTTGCCGATGGTCACGGACAGGTGATGCATAGCAACCGCGACTGGGAGGACAGCTATCGCCAGCGTTGGCAGTTCGACAAAATCGTGCGTTCCACCCACGGTGTTAACTGTACAGGCTCCTGTAGCTGGAAAATCTACGTTAAAAATGGTCTGGTGACCTGGGAAATCCAACAGACCGACTACCCGCGCACTCGCCCTGACCTGCCAAATCATGAACCTCGCGGCTGCCCGCGTGGCGCAAGTTACTCCTGGTATCTCTACAGCGCTAACCGCCTGAAATACCCGCTCATTCGTAAACGACTGATTGAACTGTGGCGCGAAGCCCTCAAGCAACACAGCGATCCGGTACTGGCGTGGGCATCGATTATGAACGATCCGCAAAAGTGCCTGAGCTACAAACAAGTGCGTGGACGCGGTGGCTTTATCCGCTCCAACTGGCAGGAGCTAAATCAGCTGATTGCCGCTGCTAACGTCTGGACCATCAAAACTTACGGCCCGGATCGCGTTGCCGGATTCTCACCGATTCCGGCGATGTCGATGATTTCTTACGCCGCCGGAACACGCTATCTGTCGCTGTTAGGTGGCACCTGTTTAAGCTTCTACGACTGGTATTGCGACCTGCCGCCCGCCTCGCCGATGACCTGGGGCGAGCAAACCGACGTACCGGAATCTGCCGACTGGTATAACTCCAGTTACATCATCGCCTGGGGGTCTAACGTACCGCAGACACGTACGCCGGACGCCCATTTCTTTACCGAAGTACGCTACAAAGGCACTAAAACCATCGCCATTACCCCTGACTACTCTGAAGTGGCCAAATTGTGCGACCAGTGGCTGGCACCGAAACAAGGCACTGATAGTGCCCTGGCAATGGCAATGGGCCATGTCATTTTAAAAGAGTTTCATCTCGATAATCCCAGCGATTATTTTATCAACTACTGCCGCCGCTACAGCGACATGCCGATGCTGGTAATGCTGGAACCTCGCGACGATGGCAGCTACGTTCCCGGGCGCATGGTCCGCGCATCTGACCTGGTGGATGGACTGGGCGAAAGCAATAATCCGCAGTGGAAAACCGTGGCAGTTAATACCGCAGGTGAACTGGTGGTGCCGAACGGTTCGATTGGTTTTCGCTGGGGAGAAAAAGGCAAATGGAACCTGGAATCCATTGCCGCCGGTACGGAAACCGAATTGTCGTTAACCCTGCTCGGTCAACACGACACCGTCGCAGGCGTGGCCTTCCCCTACTTTGGCGGCATTGAAAATCCACATTTTCGCAGCGTAAAACACAATCCTGTCCTGGTGCGCCAATTGCCCGTTAAAAACCTGACATTAGCCGATGGTAGCACCTGTCCGGTGGTCAGCGTTTATGATTTGGTACTGGCGAATTACGGCCTCGATCGCGGGCTGGAAGATGAAAACAGCGCGAAAGATTACGCTGAAATCAAACCTTATACCCCTGCCTGGGGCGAGCAAATTACCGGCGTTCCGCGCCAGTATATTGAAACCATCGCCCGTGAATTTGCCGATACCGCCCATAAAACGCATGGGCGCTCGATGATTATTCTCGGCGCAGGTGTTAACCACTGGTATCACATGGACATGAACTACCGCGGGATGATCAATATGCTGATCTTCTGCGGTTGTGTCGGGCAAAGCGGTGGCGGCTGGGCACACTATGTCGGTCAGGAAAAACTGCGCCCGCAAACCGGCTGGCTGCCTCTGGCCTTTGCGCTCGACTGGAACCGACCACCGCGCCAGATGAACAGCACCTCGTTTTTCTACAATCACTCCAGCCAGTGGCGCTATGAAAAAGTCACCGCGCAGGAATTGCTCTCACCGCTCGCCGATGCCAGTAAATACAGCGGTCACCTGATTGATTTCAACGTTCGCGCCGAACGTATGGGCTGGCTACCTTCTGCGCCGCAGTTGGGGCGTAATCCGCTCGGGATTAAAGCTGAAGCCGACAATGCCGGATTATCTCCCACAGAATTTACCGCCCAGGCGCTGAAATCGGGCGATTTACGTATGGCCTGCGAACAACCAGATAGCGGCAGCAATCATCCGCGTAATTTGTTTGTCTGGCGTTCTAACCTGCTTGGCTCCTCCGGCAAAGGCCACGAGTATATGCAGAAGTATCTGCTGGGAACCGAAAGTGGGATTCAGGGTCAGGAACTCGGTGCCAGCGACGGGATCAAACCAGAAGAAGTCGAGTGGCAAACTGCGGCGATTGAAGGCAAGCTCGACCTGCTGGTGACGCTCGACTTCCGTATGTCCAGTACCTGCCTGTTCTCCGATATCGTTCTGCCCACCGCCACCTGGTACGAAAAAGACGATATGAATACCTCGGATATGCATCCGTTTATTCATCCGCTTTCTGCGGCGGTCGATCCGGCCTGGGAATCACGCAGCGACTGGGAAATCTACAAAGGTATCGCTAAAGCCTTTTCGCAAGTGTGCATAGGGCATCTCGGCAAAGAAACCGACGTGGTATTACAACCACTGCTGCATGACTCCCCGGCAGAGCTTTCACAGCCGTGTGAAGTGCTCGACTGGCGCAAAGGCGAATGCGATCTGATTCCAGGCAAAACCGCGCCGAATATTGTGGCGGTGGAGCGCGACTACCCTGCTACCTATGAACGCTTTACCTCGCTCGGGCCATTGATGGACAAACTTGGCAACGGCGGTAAAGGGATTTCGTGGAATACCCAGGATGAAATTGATTTCCTCGGTAAACTTAATTACACCAAGCGTGATGGCCCGGCACAGGGGCGTCCGCTGATTGATACCGCGATTGACGCATCAGAAGTGATTCTGGCGCTGGCACCGGAAACCAACGGCCATGTTGCAGTCAAAGCGTGGCAGGCGCTGGGCGAGATCACCGGACGCGAACATACCCATCTGGCGCTGCACAAAGAGGACGAGAAGATTCGCTTTCGCGATATTCAGGCGCAGCCGCGTAAAATTATCTCCAGCCCCACATGGTCTGGTCTGGAAAGCGATCACGTTTCCTATAACGCGGGATACACCAACGTTCATGAGTTAATTCCGTGGCGCACGCTGTCGGGACGCCAGCAACTCTATCAGGATCATCCGTGGATGCGTGCTTTTGGTGAAAGTCTGGTGGCTTATCGCCCGCCTATCGACACCCGTAGCGTCAGTGAAATGCGCCAGATACCGCCAAACGGCTTCCCGGAAAAAGCACTTAACTTCCTGACGCCGCACCAGAAATGGGGCATTCACTCAACCTACAGTGAAAACCTGCTAATGCTGACGCTCTCTCGCGGTGGACCGATTGTCTGGATCAGCGAAACCGATGCCCGAGAACTGACCATTGTCGATAACGACTGGGTGGAAGTATTTAACGCCAACGGCGCGCTGACTGCCCGCGCGGTGGTCAGCCAACGTGTACCGCCGGGCATGACCATGATGTATCACGCCCAGGAACGCATTATGAATATTCCTGGTTCGGAAGTAACTGGCATGCGCAGCGGCATTCATAACTCGGTCACCCGCGTTTGTCCGAAACCAACGCATATGATTGGCGGTTACGCGCAGCTGGCCTGGGGCTTTAACTACTACGGCACTGTCGGCTCTAACCGCGACGAATTCATCATGATCCGCAAGATGAAGAACGTTAACTGGCTGGATGATGAAGGTCGCGATCAGGTTCAGGAGGCGAAAAAATGAAAATACGTTCGCAAGTCGGCATGGTGCTTAACCTCGATAAATGTATCGGCTGCCATACCTGTTCGGTGACCTGTAAAAACGTCTGGACCGGACGCGAAGGCATGGAGTACGCATGGTTTAACAACGTCGAAACCAAACCGGGCATTGGTTACCCGAAAAACTGGGAAGATCAGGATGAGTGGCAAGGCGGCTGGGTGCGTGATGTGAATGGCAAGATACGCCCGCGTCTGGGCAGCAAAATGGGCGTGATTACCAAAATTTTCGCCAACCCGGTAGTGCCGCAGATTGACGATTACTACGAACCTTTCACCTTCGACTACGAACATTTGCATAGCGCGCCGGAAGGCAAACATATTCCCACCGCCCGTCCGCGTTCACTGATTGACGGCAAACGGATGGACAAAGTGATCTGGGGCCCAAACTGGGAAGAACTGCTGGGCGGCGAATTTGAAAAACGAGCCCGCGACCGCAACTTCGAGGCCATGCAAAAGGAGATGTACGGGCAGTTTGAAAACACCTTCATGATGTACCTGCCGCGCTTGTGCGAACACTGCCTTAACCCCAGTTGTGTAGCGACCTGCCCCAGCGGCGCTATCTACAAACGCGAAGAAGACGGCATTGTGCTGATCGATCAGGATAAATGCCGTGGCTGGCGTTTGTGCATTAGCGGTTGTCCGTACAAAAAAATCTACTTCAACTGGAAAAGCGGCAAGTCAGAAAAATGTATCTTCTGTTACCCACGAATTGAGTCAGGCCAACCCACCGTGTGCTCAGAAACCTGCGTGGGTCGCATCCGGTATCTGGGCGTGCTGCTTTACGACGCCGACCGCATTGAGGAAGCGGCAAGCACCGAGCGCGAAGTTGACCTCTATGAGCGCCAGTGCGAAGTGTTCCTCGATCCACACGATCCCTCAGTGATCGAGGAAGCCCTGAAACAAGGTATTCCACAAAACGTGATTGACGCTGCCCAGCGTTCGCCTGTCTACAAAATGGCGATGGACTGGAAACTGGCGCTACCGCTGCACCCTGAATATCGCACCCTGCCGATGGTCTGGTACGTTCCTCCGCTGTCACCGATTCAGTCCTACGCTGATGCGGGAGGTTTGCCGAAAAGCGAAGGCGTGCTGCCCGCCATCGAAAGCCTGCGTATTCCGGTGCAATATCTCGCCAATATGTTGAGTGCCGGTGATACCGGTCCGGTACTGCGGGCGCTGAAACGGATGATGGCGATGCGCCACTATATGCGTTCACAAACCGTGGAAGGCGTTACTGATACTCGTGCCATCGACGAAGTAGGTCTGAGCGTCGCCCAGGTCGAAGAGATGTATCGTTACCTCGCCATTGCCAACTATGAAGATCGTTTCGTCATCCCGACAAGCCATCGGGAAATGGCGGGCGATGCCTTCGCAGAACGCAACGGCTGCGGTTTTACCTTTGGCGACGGTTGCCACGGTTCGGACAGCAAATTCAACCTGTTCAACAGTAGCCGTATCGATGCCATCAACATCACCGAAGTGCGCGACAAAGCGGAGGGCGAATAATGCAGATCCTCAAAGTGATCGGCTTGTTGATGGAGTATCCGGACGAGCTGTTATGGGAATGCAAGGAGGACGCGCTGGCGTTGATCCGCCGCGACGCACCGATTCTTACGGATTTTACCCGCAACCTGCTTAACGCGCCGCTGCTGGATAAACAGGCCGAATGGTGCGAAGTGTTTGACCGTGGACGTACCACATCGCTGCTGCTGTTCGAACATGTTCATGCCGAGTCCCGCGATCGCGGCCAGGCAATGGTGGACCTGCTGGCGGAGTATGAAAAGGTCGGTCTGCAACTGAATTGTAGGGAACTGCCCGATTATCTACCGCTGTATCTGGAGTATTTAAGCGTACTTCCGGACGATCAGGCGAAAGAAGGATTACTCAACGTTGCGCCGATCCTCGCCCTGCTTGGCGGACGCTTAAAACAACGCGAGGCACCGTGGTACGCGTTATTTGACGCCCTGTTGCAACTGGCAGGAAGCCCTCTGTCAAGTGACAGTGTCACAAAACAGATTCGCAGTGAAGAGCGTGACGACACCCGCCAGGCGCTGGATGCGGTGTGGGAAGAAGAACAGGTGAAGTTTATTGAAGATAACGCCACGGCGTGTGACAGCTCGCCGCTTAATCAATATCAGCGACGCTTTAGCCAGGATGTCGCGCCGCAGTATGTCGACATCAGTGCGGGAGGTGGGAAATGATTCAGTATCTGAACGTCTTTTTTTACGATATCTACCCGTACTTGTGTGGCACGGTTTTTATCCTTGGAAGCTGGCTGCGCTACGATTACGGGCAGTATACCTGGCGTGCCGCCTCCAGCCAGATGCTGGATAAACGCGGGATGGTGCTATGGTCGAACTTGTTCCATATCGGCATTCTGGGGATCTTCTTCGGTCATCTGTTCGGCATGTTAACGCCGCACTGGATGTACGCGTGGTTTCTGCCGGTGGCGGTAAAACAGCAGATGGCGATGATCCTCGGCGGAATATGCGGGGTATTGACGCTGATTGGCGGTGCGGGGCTACTGGTGCGTCGTTTAACAAATCCGCGTATCAGGGTGACGTCTTCTGGTGCGGATATCCTGATCCTCGCCATTTTGTTAATTCAGTGCATTCTTGGGTTAACCACCATTCCTTTTTCAGCACAACATCCGGACGGCAGTGAAATGATGAAGCTGGTGGGCTGGGCGCAAAGCATTGTCACTTTCCAGGGCGGTGCATCTACGCATCTTGATGGTGTCGCCTTTATATTTCGCGTTCATCTGGTGCTTGGAATGACCATCTTCCTGCTCTTCCCGTTCACCCGACTGGTGCATGTCTGGAGCGCGCCGTTTGAGTACTTTACTCGTCGGTATCAGATTGTGCGTTCGCGGCGTTAATTCTCACGCGGGCCGGATAGCCCTTCGCTCTCCGGCCACTTGCAGGCTATGATAGTTCTCCAGCCACAGGAGAACATTAATGAAACCGCAGGTTTACCACGTCGATGCTTTTACCTCTCAACCATTTCGCGGCAATTCTGCCGGTGTTGTTTTCCCCGCCGATAATCTCAGTGAAGCGCAAATGCAGCTTATCGCCCGCGAGTTAGGTCATTCGGAAACTGCTTTTCTGCTGCACAGCGACGACAGCGATGTGCGCATCCGCTACTTTACGCCAACGGTTGAAGTTCCGATTTGTGGTCACGCGACAGTAGCTGCGCACTATGTACGTGCAAAGGTGTTAGGTTTAGGAAATTGCACGGTCTGGCAAACATCGCTGGCAGGAAAACATCGTGTGACTATAGAAAAGCAAAATGATGATTATCGTATTTCGCTGGAACAAGGTACTCCAGGCTTTGAGCCACCGCTGGAAGGTGAAACACGTGCAGCGATTATCAACGCGCTTCATCTCACTGAGGACAATATTCTGCCAGGCTTGCCAATTCAGGTGGCAACAACAGGACACTCAAAAGTGATGATCCCACTGAAGCCGGAAGTGGATATCGACGCCCTTTCGCCTGATCTTGCTGCGCTGACCGCTATCAGCAAACAGATTGGCTGCAATGGTTTCTTCCCGTTCCAGATCCGCCCAGGCAAAAGCGAAACCGACGGTCGCATGTTCTCGCCTGCGATTGGTATTGTGGAAGATCCGGTGACTGGCAATGCCAATGGCCCGATGGGTGCATGGTTAGTACATCACAACGTATTGCCCCACGATGGCAACGTGTTGCGTGTTAAAGGCCATCAGGGGCGCGCATTAGGGCGTGATGGTGTAATTGATGTGACGGTGACAATTCGAGATAACCAACCGGAGAAAGTTACCATTTCCGGCACGGCGGTGATTCTATTCCATGCTGAATGGGCCATTGATTTTTGATGCCGTTGCCTGATGCGCTTCGCTTATCAGGCCTACAACCGGACTAATGTAGGCCGGATAAGGCGTTTACGCCACATCCGGCAACCTGACATAAATTATTTTCCCGCCTCCGGGTGCGTATCAAACGCCGCCATCACCAGCGCTAACTCATCCACAGTAAAGCCATGTTTCGCATCATCTACGCCCAGACCAAACTGTTCCTGCATCACTGCATATAACGACGCCACATCTGGTAGATTTCGCTGCTCAACTGCGTGCCCATTTTCATAATGGGTAAAATGAAAATTGGTCAGCGTTAGCTTGCCACCGTCCGGCAAATGGCGACACATCAGCAAATGATGGCGAAAATGCGACTGCGGCCAGTGCGCCGACCAGAAATTGCCCATCACATAATCGCTTTGTTGCTGCTCGCAGAGATCAAAACGGTACATCGACTGCCAGTGCTGATGATGATTAAACTGCAATACCCAATCATCACCCTCTTGCAACAACCGATACTCTCCGTGTGGTGTGGTTTGCATGATATCCGGCATTAAACGAATCGGCGCGGTTAGCGTCTGCCCACCGAAACCGACATCAGCAATCCATTTTTCCCCTTCCAGTTCCACCAACAGCAAACGATGGGTGCGCGGCGGTAATGCTGGCGGATTTGATAACACTACGCGACCTAACAAGCTGCGAACGTTAAACCCCAGCTCGCGTAACACCCGCTCAAACACGCCATTCTGCTCAAAACAGTAACCGCCACGACGGGCTATCACCAGTTTATCTTCCAGCGATTGATCATCAAGCTGTATTTCCCTCGGCAGCAAAACGTCGAGATTTTCAAACGGAATGGTGCAATTGTGTTTCAGGTGCAATGCACGCAGCGTATCAATATTGGCCGCAGCAGCTCCCAACCAGTTAATACGGGCAAAATAATGATTCAGAATGGGCGTCATCAGGCGTTTCCCTTAGTGGTTTTCTCAACTTATAACCTGGAATAGACGCCGCACTGGCTATTTTGTGCGATCGCGGACATGCATCACGTTCGCAAATCGCCAATCCCGTTAATTTCGTTACTTATTGCGTTACGAGCTACGCTTTTAAAACACCCTTCATAGCGAGGCGATATCGTGAGCCAATTCATTCCCGTCGAATTACACCATGCCAGCCGTCTGTTAAATCATGGCCCAACTGTCATGATCACCAGTTTCGATGAGCAATCCCAGCGGCGTAACATTATGGCAGCAGCCTGGTCGATGCCCGTAGAGTTTGAACCGCCACGCGTGGCGATTGTGGTAGATAAATCGACATGGACCAGGGAGTTGATTGAACGTAACGGTAAGTTTGGCATCGTTATCCCGGGCGTTGCGGCGACTAACTGGACGTGGGCGGTGGGAAGTGTGTCGGGTCGTGAAGAAGATAAATTTAATTGCTACGGCATTCCGGTAGTGAGAGGCCCGGTGCTTGGTTTGCCGCTGGTCGAGGAAAAATGTCTGGCGTGGATGGAGTGTCGCCTGCTACCTGCAACTTCCGCGCAAGAAAAATACGATACGCTATTTGGCGAAGTGGTATCAGCAGCGGCAGACGCACGGGTATTTGTCGAAGGCCGCTGGCAGTTTGATGATGATAAGCTCAATACGTTGCATCATTTAGGTGCTGGCACGTTTGTTACCAGTGGTAAGCGAGTTACCGCGGGCTAAAGAATCATATGCAGCAACCAAGTTGTTTAAGCAATGTTTCCATATGAGTTAAAGCATATTTTATCTCACGATTGCATATTTTTAGTGAAGATTAATTTATCCTCACCAACATCATAGTAATTGCGTATTATCGCCTCATTGATAAAGCCCTGTTTTGTATAAAATGCGCGGGCGGCACTAAAATCGATATGGCTGGCGGTCTCTACTAATAGTAGTCTTGCCTGTTTAATTGTGAGCTCTTTTCTATTTCGTTAATCAGCAGATGTCTCACTCCCTGGCGCTGATGGGAAGGACTGATCCAGAGCATTAATAAATTTCAGACATCATTTGTCATCATTTCAGAAGCACAGTAGGCAATCCCTGCCAGTCCCAAGTGTTCTGCACTAAACCATAAATCGGCAGATTGACCTGAGAAATAATGTGTTAGTGTTTTTTGTACATGATGAAGGCCATCTTGATCAAATTGATCCCTGTCAAGCAGCATATCCATTAATGGTTCAACATCTGAAGGTTTGACTGGTCGTATAAACATGGAACTCCTTATTTATTGATGAATATTTGAAAATTGTTTGCATGGAACGCGGTTAACCTGAATTTTCAGCGGAAGTTTCACTCAAAGGCTTTATTAATCCGCTCCTTATGTCCTTTTACAGCAAATAAATAATTACCTCCCTGTTTTTGTATCTTCTCTGCAATATCTTTCTGGCAACCCATCGCATCAGTTGTGATAATTTCACCTTTAATATCCAACATGTTAGTATCAATTATTGAACATAAAATGTAAATTATTTAGTGCAAAAAAGCGGCGCACCGTGTTCTTTCCCATATTCCTAATATGGCAACTTTAAGTTATCGCCGTCTATACTTATAGAAATTTCATCAGGGGTGACGTAAATAGAATTTTTTTCATCCTCAATTGCCCATAACTGATTAATAAAAAAGTGTTTTTTTTCATCTAATAACAAATTATTACATGTAGTAAAATTATTAATATCAAAAAAATCATCAGCACAATTAATTTTTAAACTTAAAAAATAAAGAAAAATATTATTGATTGATTTGAGTGTAAACCACTTGTCATTAACAAATTTATAGCCAGATGATTTTATAAAATAATAATTATCTCCTGGTATAAAGGCATACATATCATTTAAGGTTATACTCAACAAAAAACTACGACCTGGTTTAATAGTATTCCACCGTTCAGGATTCGTATTAATTTCAAAAGGACATGAACCACCTAAGTAGTCCAACGTGATATTCCCAGAGTTGATTCTGAATGGTTTTTTGCATATCGCATCATATTCATCTCCTTTTCCATCTTTTACTTTCATAGGTAGATAATGTTTAGAAAAAAAATACGTGGTAGAGCTATTGTTAGTAAAGGTTATGTTAGCAAAAATCCTGTTATTTTTTTTACTCATAGCTAATTGAGCATTGACATCCGCTATATAATTCATATGATTGCATTTTTTCTTACACTCATCATAATTTTCGATAGGATAAATTAATGGCCTTCCTTTGATATCTCTCTCAAGCCCAAACCCGTATTTTTTTATTAAAACCATTTCATCCGCAGTCGATTGAAAGGAATAGAAAAATATAATATTTACGATTGTCATTATTATGATTTTTTTTATAGCTTGCAGCATTAATGTATTTCTCGACTTATTAGTTAATGGAGAAGTGCTTTTTCTAATTCCGCTATTTTTTTCTTAACTGAATTGCTTAATATTTCATCATCAATCGAGTCTATCTCACTTTCAATTAATCTTATTTCAAAATATCTTTCTATGTTATATGCATTCTCAAATATTTGATCTTTTTGTTTAGAGATCAGTTTAGTTGCAATACGGATATGTTCGTCATATGAAACTTCATCCTCTTTGCACGTTGAATATTTATCAGTAGTTGTATAATCCTGTGACCACATACCACCTTTTTTATTATTCCCATAATACCACTGAATATGAGACATTTCATGACATAAAGTAGCAACATGAGAATCCTTTCCCGTTACTGGATTTTTTTTGCCATCTCTATACTCAAATTTTGCGCCTATGTTAATTATATAGGGCATATCCTTACTTGGGCTGACGAATGCTGCAAATTCATTACAACCTGTATAATTTATAAAACTGCTCATTGTTAAATCATTAGCTATAATCATTAATCTTCTCACACCATCCATCATAAGAAATCTAGCATTCATGCGCCTACCTGTATTATGTCCATATTTTCTTATATTAACCTCCTTATTTCCTTTAACACCAAAGATCTTACTGAAATCATATTCCTCCTGTGCTCCCCATCTCAAAAGATCATCTGCTCTTTTTATCAAAACCAACTTTTGCGCCTTACGAGCCTTATCAATCATTATTTTAAAATGATCTGTTATTTTTTGCTCTTTCACACATTCTTCTGGCTCTGGCTTTGGTTGTCCAGAAGTTTGATTATTATCGTCCATAGTGTCCTTCCATTGAGAGAAAATCATCATTCGCAAATAGCAACTTCACTTTAATTTCATGTTTGCTAGATACAAAAAAACGCTCTGTATACCCCTCTTCATCCGTTTCTCCGCGGGTCTGCGTGCCATCCTCAAAGAAGGCAATGTAGCGGGTTTCTGAATACGGTATCCCGTCATCGTCTGTAAAATGGAACTGGAGAGTATATTTTTCAGGTTCATCCTCATCGTCACCTCGATCATCACCACCACTTCCGGTCACGCAGTTCCCTCCAGAGTCTTCATTTTCTTCTCCGGAATCACTGCCATCACCACTCTTCTCATCCCCCAGTGTCTTCAGCACCGCCGGTTGCAGCGCCGGCACCGGCGTCCCCGGACTACCGCCGCTATTGAGACTGATTTTCGGCCCGACGATGTCCACGCCCCCTGAATGGATGACCACAAACGAGCCACCCACCTTCAGGCTTATCCGGCTGCTGCTCTCCAGCACGATATCCCCGTCGACCTTTATCCCCAGCGCGCCACTCACCTTCCTCGCCAGGTCCCCCTTCACCACCAGGCTGTGCTTTCCCTCCACCAGGCTGACATGGTTCCCCGTCGTCTTATGCTCCTGCTTCCCTTCCACCGTCACTTTACGGTCATTTCTGACGTACAGGCCGTCATCATTACTCACGCTCACCGTCCGGTCATTCGTCACCTGCAGCGTCTGGTCATTACGTACCGTGATGCACCGGTCGTTCGCCACCGTGATACTCTGGTCGTGGCCCCCTTCTTTTCTGGTCCCGACCTGAACCGTCTGCCCCTTCACCACCGTTATCTTCTGGTCGTTACCAATGGTCTCCGTGTGGTCAGCCTTCACATCCGTCGTCCGATTATTCAGCACCTCCGTATCCATGTTCTTCTGCGCGTGGATATAGACCTGTTCACCGCCCGTGGCGTCTTCAAACCGCAGTTCATTAAAGCCGCTTCCTTTATAGGTCTTCGACCGTATCGTCATCTGCGTCTTCGTCCCCGGCAGGCTCCCCGGCGAACGGTTGTCCTCATGGTACGTCCTGCCCATGACCACCGGCTGGTCCGGGTCCCCGTTCAGGAAGTCCACTATCACTTCCTGACCCACACGCGGTATCGCCAGGTTACCGAACCCCGGCCCCGCCCACGCCTGTGACACCCTCACCCAGCACGAACTCTCCTCCGTCATCCCGTGATAACGGTCCCAGTGAAACTTCACCCGTACCCGCCCGTGTTCGTCGCAGAAGATTTCCTCTCCTGCGGGACCGGTGACAATGGCGCTCTGTGGCCCGTCCACCTTCGGTTTGCTTTGCTGCCGTGGACGCCACGTCCGGTCCGCCGGTATCACCTCTAACTGATTGCCCAGCGTGGTTCCTCTCCCCTGGCTGCCGTGAAGCGCCTGCGGCTGGTCTCCTGACAGAATGCTCTGTACCACCTGCCATTCACGGTTCAGCATCTTCTGCGGATGCCCCGTCAGCGTAAACCGCGTCCCCGGCCACAGCTTCGGCGAATTACTCTGCCCTGTGGCCTTTTCCGCATCACTGCGCAGGCTCTCCATCCGGTACAGCGTGAAATCCTTGCCGTGCTGTTCATCCTTGTACCTTCCCGGATAATCAAATATTTCATACTGTTCAAGCTGTCCGTTCAGGCTCTCACCCTGCTGCTCATACATCCCCGGCCAGTCCGGCACCTTAAACGTGTAATCCTGGCTCTGCACCGATGACGGGCGGACATGCGCCTCATAACGGAACATACTGACACACTCCGTCTCCGCTCCTGCCGATGTGTCCGGGTTAAACGGAAGCTCTCCCGCCTGTGACAGCCCCGCCACATCGTCGCACAGCGTCAGCTTCTGCTCCGGACTGTCCGCCGCAAACCGCTCAAAGAAGAAAATCCCCTCCTCCGCCCACAGCCGCGCCAGAAACGCCAGGTCGCTTTCCCCGTACTGCACACAGAACTCCCGCGCCGGATGGTCCTCATAAAACAGCGGCGTCCACTCTGTGACGCCGTTCTCGTTCAGCAGCATGGCCGATATCGTCCGGATATCCTGCTGCTGGAAGATGCGGAAGTTCTGCCGCAGCCCGCACCGCCATAACGGCGGCTCAATACGCAGGTGATAACGCATCTGCCAGCCGTTGTTCTCCTGCATACCAAACCCCGCCACCACGCCTGTGACATAACGCAGCGGGATGACACCCTGCCAGATAGTCAGCGTTGCGTTCTTCTCCAGCAGCATCTCCGCCGTCTGCATAAAAGAATCGCTGGCGACATCCACACTCATCACAAACGGATAAGACTGGTTCTGGATTAACCTGAAATTCACCACTGCAAAGGTGTCCGGCTCCTGGCCGTCAACCTCCAGCGTAAAGCGAAGACCTTTTAAGGACATAAATACCTCTCAGACATATCAGCCTATATTTACCGTGCCGCCACCAATAACCACGCCGCCGCAGTCAATAGCATCACCGGTTCTGGCGGCGGGCAGGCCGTCAATAAAGACGGTTGACGAGCCTCTGGCGATTTTTCGGGGATGAGGGGGATGCTTCGGTTTATCATGCGGCGTCAGCGGATCTCCCTGACGGGCTGCGGGGAGACCATCGATAAAGACAGTGGATGACCCGGCGGTGATGACGGTCTCGTAATAACCGTCGTGCTGGGTGCCTTTGTCGTTTAATCTGGCAGCTAAAGGAATAATTCCTCCTGTTCAGAATTTCTACAGCAGAAGGTTTCAAAAATCCGGAGAAATACTCAACGAAATATTAATCACTTCACCGGATATTCTGATGCGTACCTTCACTGGTCTATTTAAGTAATACAAATTGTTGGCGTGTAATACCCCATTCTTCTTTCATTATCTTTGCCTTTAAAACAGAAAGTTCTTGAAATATATATTCAAGGGAAAAACTACGATAACTACCACAAGGGTAATATAAATTACAAAATTATCGAAAACTTAAAAAAATAATGCGTCAGATCTGATAAAAAAATAAGCTATCACGTGTAACTCCTGGGCGATCTCGCAAAAATTAAATTATAAAAAATACATGACGCAGGGCAAGATTACGAAAGCCCGCTCCCCGCAAGGACTGACGCCAGGTAGTTTCTGTCCATGGCTGCTTTTCGTATCTTACGTCTTAACCCTGCCCTGAATAGCGATATGCCGTATCCCTAAAAATAATTCTGCTGAGTTTCCTCTTCTTATTTTGCTGTCGTCTTCATTCATTACCACGTCCAGACGCCAGTACAGCTTATTCTCCACGTACCAGTGGTTTCGGATTGCTGTGGCGAACTTCTCTGCGGTTAAATCAGCAGAACTGATATAATATCTGACCGTCATTTCTGGCTCTTTCTTTTGTTCTGTTATTATTGAACGAAAGGAGACTGCCATGCATAATTTCTTCAGCCCTTTCCATTCAAACGTGAAATCAATAAGTTCATCAGGGATATCGCAGACAATGTGAAGACGAATTTCTTCTCTGCCATGACGCTTTTCACTCATTGCATAACTGTCATGCTCTGGATTATTTAATTCTTTCAGTGGAAATTTTTCCTCAAAGGTTTTATTAAGCCGCCCCTGATTTCATTTTCAGCGAATAAATAATCACCTCCCTGTTTTTGTATCTTCTCTGCAATATCTTTCTGGCAACCCATCGCATCAGTTGTGATGATTTTTCCTTTAATGTCCAACATGTAAAGAAGTTCAGGGATAGCTGTAATCTCATTAGATTTCTCATCCGTCCTGATCTGTCCGATGACCAGACTGTGCAATAAAATGCGAATTATTTAGTACAAAAAGTGTACTTCTGATGATCTTTCCTTGCCCTTGTTTATTAGGTATATACCCGTGATCATTGAAGATGCTTGATTTTTCAGCAACAGAAGATCATGCTGTCCAACATGAAAATATTCATTACTGAGCAACAAAAAGCTGAACTTGAACGCCTTCATGATTCCAGTCGTGACGGGCGAGTCAGAGATCGTATTAAAGCCATTCTTCTGGCTTCCGAAGGCTGGAGTTCTGCCATGATTGCTCAGGCTTTACGCCTGCATCAGACAACGATTTATCACCATATCAGCGAATTCCTGAATAAAGGAAAACTGAAGCCCGAAAACGGCGGCTCAGACAGCAAACTCAGTGCTGAACAAACGGCCTTTTCATCAGCCAGTTATCCGATAATTTATTTCACCATACCCGCGATGTTATTGCGTTTGTCACCCGGACATGGAACATCATTTTCAGCATTCCGGGGATGAATAAGTGGCTGCATCGTAATGGTTTCACCTACAAAAAACCGTCAGGCGTCCCCCATAAATTCAGTGAAGAGAAACAAAGGCAATTCATTGAATATTATAAGGAACTGAAAACAACTGTGGGTGATGAGCCGATTCTTTTTATTGATGGAGTCCATCCGACTCAGGCCACTAAAATCAGCTATGGCTGGATACGCAAAGGCCAGAAAAAAGCAGTAAAAACAACAGGCAGCCGCACACGCCTGAATATCATGGGGGCGCTGAATCTGAAAGCACTGACGTCACCGCTAATCTGCGAATATAAAACCATTAATGAATATAATGTATCCCGTTTTTTCAATGAGATACGAAAGGTTTATCCTGATTATAACCAGAAAATCCACGTTATTCTGGATGGAGCAGGTTACCACCGTTCACAGTTAGTGAAAGACTGGGCGGAAGTGGTAAATATCAGGCTGCATTACCTTCCCCCTTACAGCCCAAACCTGAATCCGATAGAAAGAATGTGGAAATTAATGAACGAACATGCCCGGAATAATCGCTACTTCAGCAGTACGCGAGAGTTCAGGGAAGCAATATCTGTCTTTTTTAACCAGACACTGCCGGATATAGCGGACTCACTGACATCCCGAATTAACGATCACTTTCAGGTGCTCACACCCGCATCTTGAGGTTTATTGAGTATATACCATAAATACCGAGTATTTTATTGTGCTATTTGTTTATTAAATATTTGCGAGCAATAATTAAAGATTGCCATCTTCATTGCCGACGAAATAAATATCAAATGAACACTCCAATCCAAGATTAGCCATTATTTTCATCTGCTCAGGCCATAAAGTTGGCCCACCGTGCCAATTCAATGATCTCCAGGTACAGTCAATACCCATTGAAATATTTTCTAATGCTTGCAATTTTGCAATATTTGATGATTTAGGTCCAAGTTTGTGAAGTAGCCAATCCAGATGTTCTCGAATATCTTTCGAGTTCACTAGATTTTCTGACGAGAGCATCCAATATGAATTTTTTGCATATCTTTTCTTTCCCGATAGAGTAATAATTTCATCTCCTTTTATATTGATTGATGTTGGCTCAAGTTCTAAGTGAATACTTATTTCATTAGGGTGAGTATTACCTGTGTAAATCAAGAGGCTAGCATAGCACTCATCACAACTTGGATATTCATGAGATATCGGGGTAAGCCTTGATTGTATATTCTTAATCATAAATAATCCTCTATGTTTCCTAAAATATTTCCTGAGTCATCAATATAATCACCATTATCAAGTATTCGACCATGGTGATCACCTCGTAAGCGTAAATCTTTTTTCAACTTTTCTAAAGCTTTCCCCCATTCTCTCCTGTTAATATTTTTACCAAAAAATTCATTTAACTCCCTGGCAGTTCTTGCCTCAAGAGTATTACCTCCAGTTTGTAATACTCTCGGAACTCTTCCCGCAGCGCCAACGCTTGGAGGAACAGGAATAGGCAATCCATTTGCATCCAGCACAATTTTAGCACCGCTCCTCCCCATTCTGCCAACCGATTTTATTGCAAACTTCGCTGAAAACTTGACCAAACCTTTCACCAGTGCTCCAACCCCGGTCATAAGTTCCAGCCATGGCTCAACCTCCATCGCCATTGCTTGGGTTTCATTGGCAGGTTTCAACAATGGCTCTCTAGGATCAATAGTTTCCATTACCTCCCTGTTGGTCTCATTCGCCCGCTCCATAATTTGGGTATCCATTCCCAACCCTCTCGCCAGAGCAATATTACTTTCCATTTGGGCAATGTCATTTTGCATCTGACCTTTGGCAATCAATGCACCCAACATATACCAGCCATTAATAAATGCCTTGCCTAATCCTATCATTGCATCTGCTTCTTGCTTTTTGGACTCAAGCTCAAACTCTTGCTGTTGTCTTTGCAGTTCCAGATACCTGGCCCAGAGCGATGATTCTTTAACAGGTATTATCTGATTTGGCGGGTTTGTCTGGGTATACAGTTTACCAACTGTATTATCATTATTCATGGCAACCAGCGAAAGATTCCTGGCTACCGGCTTTCCCTTGCACTTTATATGATCCACGCCTGTCAATATCCGGCAGTCACCGCTGCCCAGACTGGTGCCAGAACTGACACCTTTCCCGGCATTACTTCGTGTACCTGCAATAATACAGTCCACGGTCAGTATTGGATTGCCCCGTGCCCTGACATTGCTGATATAAATTTTCTCATGTGTCAGGTCCTGAAAGCTGTCAAACGGCACTATCGCATCACCAACCTTGCAGACATCAGGCGCAATACATATCGCAACGTACTTAGATTCACGACAACCAATATGATTTTCAGCCATGAGGTCCCCTCTGCTCCGTCGTCAAAACAATACGTTGTGGAAGTGAATCCACGGGGAGCGTTAAGCGCCAGAGTAGTGTTAGTTGCTCATCGTCTGTGTGGATGGTCAGTGTGTCAGCCAACAATGGGCGCAGTTCTACGTTTTTATCAGAGCGGTAAAACAAATACGCCAATAGTCTAATATCTGGAAGGAAACAAGTTTGTTCCATTTTAGAAGGTAACAGGCCGTTCAATATAATTTTTTCATTGCCAATTAAATAACCATCGTATTGTTGTTCTGGTGGAGAATAATTCATGAATGCAAAATCGAATTCATCTGGATAAAAAGGCTGAACAGTCTTTTGCCACTGTTCTGTAAAACCTCTGGCATAGCGCAATCGTGAAGGCCAGCTACGGCAAATAGCTCCTGGTGAGGCAGATAACTGTGGAGCTGGACAGGGCGATTTATCGCCAGGCGTTATCAGGGAGGGAATAACAATGCCTACAGGATTAAATTCACTGGCTGACGCCAGTTCATGGCGTAACAGTACCCGATCAGTTAATTCAGGTTCGCTAAGTTGCCAGCGGTTAGATATATATTGCCATTGGCAAGGGCCACATATATCAAATTGGCGCTGAAGATTACCCACCTGTAAACTGGCCTGCCATCGAGTGGTTTCCCCGGTGGCATGCCATGCGTGTCCATTTAATAAAACATCTGCCCTGACTTTTCTGCAAACCAAATCGGTTGCTGTTTTAAGACTGCTGCTTTCCGGTTCGCCGAACCAGGAGTCGGTCATCAGTGGCAGTCGCTGCTCATCCGCAATCAGACAAAGACCGCCGCTATATGAAAAATCAAATGTCTGATTAACTACCACTACTGTGAATAACTCACCATAATATCCCACTTTTTCGAACTGAAAGTGAGGAAAACCAGTTTCATTTTCAATATTCATGTTAATTTCTCCAGATTAATCCAGATCAATATCTGCGCCGAAAATATTTATTTTATCTTTTCCTTCAATCTGGATACTTTTACCATTGAGAATGATAGTACCGTCCTTATTCATTTTCAGTAAGCATTCACCGACTTTAATGGTGAGGCTGTTGGTAACTGTCAGGCTGTAATCTTCTCCAACTTTAATATCCTGGGATTTCACGACTTCTTCGGTATCTTTTCCTATTATCTTACTGATTTGATCGTTCCCTACATCCTTGTGACGATCGTGGGTAACATCCAGCCGCTGATCGTTTTGTACCGTAATGGTCTGGTCATTCGCCACTGTCACTTTCTGGTCATGACCACCTTCCTTTTTGCTCCCCACATTCACCGTCTGCCCCAACCCCACCGTTATCTTCTGGTCGTTACCGATGGTTTCCGTATGGTCATGTTTCACATCCGTTGTCCGGTCGTTGAGCACCTCCGTATCCATGTTCTTCTGCGCATGGATATACACCTGCTCATTACTGGTGGCGTCTTCAAACCGCAGCTCGTTAAATCCGCTTCCTTTATAGGTTTTTGACCGGATGGTCATCTGCGTCTTCGTTCCCGGCAGGTCACCCGGGGAGCGGTTATCTTCATGGTACGTCCGCCCCATGACCACCGGCTGGTCCGGGTCTCCGTTCAGGAAATCAACAATCACCTCCTGGCCCACCCGCGGTATCGCCAGATTGCCGAAACCCGGCCCCGCCCACGCCTGTGACACCCTCACCCAGCACGAACTCGCCTCCGTTGCCGGGTTATACCTGTCCCAGTGAAACTGCACTCGCACACGTCCGTGTTCGTCGCAGAAGATTTCCTCTCCCGCAGGACCGGTGACAATGGCGCTCTGTGGCCCGTCCACCTTCGGTTTGCTTTGCAGCCGTGGACGCCACGTCCGGTCCGCCGGTATCACCTCTAACTGATTGCCCAGCGTGGTTCCTCTCCCCTGGCTGCCGTGAAGCGCCTGCGGCTGGTCTCCTGACAGAATGCTCTGTACCACCTGCCATTCACGGTTCAGCATCTTCTGCGGATGCCCCGTCAGCGTAAACCGCGTCCCCGGCCACAGCTTCGGCGAATTACTCTGCCCTGTGGCCTTTTCCGCATCACTGCGCAGGCTCTCCATCCGGTACAGCGTGAAATCCTTGCCGTGCTGTTCATCCTTGTACCTTCCCGGATAATCAAATATTTCATACTGTTCAAGCTGTCCGTTCAGGCTCTCACCCTGCTGCTCATACATCCCCGGCCAGTCCGGCACCTTAAACGTGTAATCCTGGCTCTGCACCGATGACGGGCGGACATGCGCCTCATAACGGAACATACTGACACACTCCGTCTCCGCTCCTGCCGATGTGTCCGGGTTAAACGGAAGCTCTCCCGCCTGTGACAGCCCCGCCACATCGTCGCACAGCGTCAGCTTCTGCTCCGGACTGTCCGCCGCAAACCGCTCAAAGAAGAAAATCCCCTCCTCCGCCCACAGCCGCGCCAGAAACGCCAGGTCGCTTTCCCCGTACTGCACACAGAACTCCCGCGCCGGATGGTCCTCATAAAACAGCGGCGTCCACTCTGTGACGCCGTTCTCGTTCAGCAGCATGGCCGATATCGTCCGGATATCCTGCTGCTGGAAGATGCGGAAGTTCTGCCGCAGCCCGCACCGCCATAACGGCGGCTCAATACGCAGGTGATAACGCATCTGCCAGCCGTTGTTCTCCTGCATACCAAACCCCGCCACCACGCCTGTGACATAACGCAGCGGGATGACACCCTGCCAGATAGTCAGCGTTGCGTTCTTCTCCAGCAGCATCTCCGCCGTCTGCATAAAAGAATCGCTGGCGACATCCACACTCATCACAAACGGATAAGACTGGTTCTGGATTAACCTGAAATTCACCACTGCAAAGGTGTCCGGCTCCTGGCCGTCAACCTCCAGCGTAAAGCGAAGACCTTTTAAGGACATAAATACCTCTCAGACATATCAGCCTATATTTACCGTGCCGCCACCAATAACCACGCCGCCGCAGTCAATAGCATCACCGGTTCTGGCGGCGGGCAGGCCGTCAATAAAGACGGTTGACGAGCCTCTGGCGATTTTTCGGGGATGAGGGGGATGCTTCGGTTTATCATGCGGCGTCAGCGGATCTCCCTGACGGGCTGCGGGGAGACCATCGATAAAGACAGTGGATGACCCGGCGGTGATGACGGTCTCGTAATAACCGTCGTGCTGGGTGCCTTTGTCGGTAAGTTTGGCTGCTAAAGGCATAATTCCTCCTGTTCAGAATTTCTACAGCAGCAGGTTTCAAAAATCCGGAGAAATATTCAACGAAATATTAATCACTTCACCGGATATTCTGATACGTACCTTCACTGGTCTATTTAAGTAATACAAATTGTTGGCGTGTATTAAGTTTCATTTTGTTCTCCTTAATTATGTAAGGAGTATTTGATCATGTATAAGCAATGAAAAACAGTTTCAGGAAATAAGGAGTATCTCAATTTTTAAACATAAAATGAGAATCGTCCAGTACAAAAAAGCAGTGTTACGTAATCTTTCCCTGATTAAATACGCTACCGCCCAGCCCTGATAACATGATCTGCACTGCGCTATCATATCGACATGTTTCTCTACATGCGAAAAGATGTTTTATTTTCAGATTATATTAAATTGATATTTAATATAAAAAACGAAATCACATCAACCATATGAATAGTTGTGCCAACATTAATTGCTATTCATAGCAAACAAATGGACGTCCAGTTAACTACGCCAGTGATTCATTAACATTAACCTCCGGCATTATTGTTAAATAATGACATTCCTTTTTAATACTTCTTGTAATTTCGGTATCTGACATACAGCATCAGCAATCGCATTAATGTTCGGGGCATTATCCTGAAACCATTCGTGTCCCGGTCCCCATGTGCGCATGGTGCAGAGATAACAGTCCACCAGCGTTAGTTGCACTCCAAACACATACGGTTCAGCAGTCAATTGCGAATTCAGCCAGATATAAAGCGATTTGCGATATTCAATTACAGGTGCGTCAGATGCCCAACGCTTAGGGTAATCGGCGAAAGTGAACGTTGGATAGACATTAGCAACCAGCCAGACCAATAGCCGTTGAAACTGTTGACGTTCGGCGCGCCCAAGAGGTGGCGCAAGATCCGGGCGACGATCGAGAACCATCAATGCAATCGCCGCTGTCTCCGTCATAATCTCGTTATTTTTACAGCGCCAGTGTCGGGACCTGACACAACGGATTCAGGGTTTTTAATAAATCGCGTGAAGTTCCCTCGTGGTCAAAACCACTGACATCAACGAACTGATAAGGAATATCAGCCAGTGTTAGCATCAGCTCACTGATTGTAGAGCCCCAGCCGGGTACGCCATACACCTTAATCATATGCCCCTCACAATCTTTTAAAGATTAAGTGTAGGACAGCACACAGGTTATCCAGCAAAAGGATTTATCATTTTTTCGTCAGTTGTATAAATCCCCTTCAGGATTGTAAGGGGATGTTTTGCATCGTTTATCGATAACGGGTAGGATGCTGCGCCGATAGTTTTATACCCATAAAGAATAATGGTGATAACTATCATCGCCAGGATGAATAAACATTGTTCATGGCAACTTATATGACTTTTTCATTAAAGCAATCAGGGAGAGCAATGAGTAAACACAACACCGACACTTCAGATCAACACGCCGCGAAACGTCGCTGGCTTAATGCCCACGAAGAGGGGTATCACAAAGCGATGGGCAATCGCCAGGTACAGATGATCGCCATTGGCGGCGCGATTGGTACGGGTTTGTTTTTAGGCGCGGGGGCGCGACTGCAAATGGCGGGGCCCGCACTGGCACTGGTCTATTTGATCTGCGGCCTGTTTTCGTTTTTTATTCTGCGTGCATTGGGTGAGCTGGTGTTACACCGCCCTTCCAGTGGCAGTTTTGTCTCTTATGCCCGTGAGTTTTTGGGTGAGAAGGCCGCTTATGTTGCTGGCTGGATGTACTTCATCAACTGGGCGATGACGGGGATTGTTGATATTACCGCCGTCGCTCTGTATATGCATTACTGGGGCGCGTTTGGCGGCGTGCCGCAGTGGGTCTTTGCGCTCGCTGCACTGACCATCGTTGGCACCATGAATATGATCGGTGTGAAATGGTTTGCGGAGATGGAGTTCTGGTTTGCGCTTATTAAAGTGCTCGCCATTGTAACCTTTTTGGTCGTGGGTACAGTGTTCCTCGGTAGTGGTCAGCCGCTGGATGGCAACACCACTGGCTTTCATTTAATCACCGATAATGGCGGCTTCTTCCCCCACGGTTTGCTGCCTGCGCTGGTGTTGATTCAGGGCGTAGTGTTTGCTTTTGCCTCCATTGAAATGGTGGGTACAGCGGCCGGAGAATGTAAAGATCCCCAGACCATGGTGCCTAAAGCGATTAACAGTGTGATTTGGCGTATTGGTCTGTTTTACGTCGGCTCCGTGGTGTTGCTGGTTATGTTATTGCCGTGGAGCGCGTATCAGGCGGGGCAAAGTCCGTTCGTGACGTTTTTCTCTAAACTGGGTGTGCCGTACATCGGCAGCATTATGAACATTGTGGTGCTGACCGCTGCCCTCTCCAGCCTGAATTCAGGTCTGTACTGCACCGGGCGTATTCTGCGCTCGATGGCGATGGGCGGTTCCGCACCGAGTTTTATGGCGAAAATGAGTCGTCAGCATGTGCCGTATGCCGGGATTCTGGCGACACTGGTTGTGTATGTCGTCGGCGTATTCCTCAACTATCTGGTGCCGTCACGCGTATTTGAGATTGTGTTGAACTTCGCGTCGCTGGGAATCATCGCTTCATGGGCGTTTATCATCGTTTGCCAGATGCGCCTGCGTAAAGCGATTAAAGAAGGCAAAGCAGCGGATGTCAGTTTTAAACTGCCTGGCGCGCCCTTCACTTCCTGGCTGACATTACTGTTTTTACTGAGTGTCCTGGTGCTGATGGCGTTCGATTACCCGAACGGGACTTATACCATCGCGGCACTGCCGATTATCGGTATTCTGCTGGTTATAGGCTGGTTTGGTGTGCGCAAACGCGTTGCTGAAATTCACAGCACTGCGCCAGTCGTCGAGGAAGATGAAGAAAAACAGGAAATTGTGTTTAAGCCTGAAACGTCGAGTTAATTGCAAAATTGCCCGGCTACGTGCCGGGCAAATTCAGACTACTGACGAAGGTGCCGGATGCGGCGTGATAAAAGTCAGGCAATTCTTTCCGTTTTCACCCTCGCCATATCTATTACAGCGCAATACGAATCACATCGTCCGGCTGGGTAGCTTCCTGCTGTTTAGTGGATTTTTGTTTCACACTGACATACAGCGTTTTGCCATCGGCAGACAGCGCCAGGCTGTTCGGATGAGTCGGCGTATCGAACGTTTTCACCACTTTATAGCTTTTCGCGTCAATCACACTGACTTTACCTGCCTGACGATGCGTCACGTAGGCTTCATTACGCGCTGGGTTAAACAGCACAGCCAGTGATTCCGGTGCCGCAACCTTCGCCAGAATATTGCCATTACGGGTATCGACCACTAACACTTCTGCCGCTTTAGAATCGGTGATAAATGCACGCTGATTGTTGGTATCAAGGCTGATGTTGATAAAGAAGTGCTCTTTGCCGTCATCCAGCAGCTTTTTACGGCTGAGGATTTTATTGTCGGCGGTGTCGATGGTAATCAATTCGCCGTCAGCGTTAGTAGTGTAAAGACGTTTGCCTTTGCTATCCAGCGCCAGACCGGTACTCATTTTACCGGTGTTCTGGATGGCGGTTTTCAGTTTGATATTCTCGCCATCAACGACCCAAATCACGCTCTCTTTACCAATACCACTGATGTAAACGGTGTTCGTGGCATCATCAGCTACCAGCTCACGTGGTTGCAACGGGCGTACCTCTTCCGTGCGCTTACGATCATCCAGCACCAGACGACCTTTCACTTCGCCCGTTTTGGCATCTATCGCCGTGACCGCACTATTTACGGTGTTACCAAACCACAACGTCTGAGTCGTGTTATTGATGGTGGCACCAAACGGCTTGAGATCGTTATGGATCGCCTGCGTCACTTCCAGAGTAACCGGATCAAGACGATAAACCACGCCGCCTTTATCCAGTTTGCGGCTTTGCGAAGTGGCAAGCCACAGCGCGTTTTCTTGCTGGCTATAAGCCATTTCGTAGGCACCTTTACCTACCGCTTTACGCAGCATTTCTTCTGCGGCCTGCGTACTGAATGATGAAGCAACAAGCAATGAACCTAACAGTAATGAACCACGCAGGCGCGATGAAAACAGATGACGTAAATGCATGACGACTCCCTTTGATGAACCGATATTTTTGCTGCTTCACAATGCTTCGCTAAGCGTAATCATCGTTACGCTCTTGTTATAAATGGGAATGGTAATCATTATTTTCTCAAATGTGGAGCATTTCTTACCGTTACGACTACAATTTTCTCAATTACTTAACGTATTGTGCCGTTTCGTTTTCCATAAATTTACAATTTCATTACCATGACGGTGTTTTCCCATTCTTAACCTGGCTTTTTTCATGAAGATTTTTTCCGTCCGACAGACCGTTTTGCCCGCACTGCTTGTCCTTTCCCCCGTTGTTTTTGCCGCTGATGAACAGACCATGATTGTCAGTGCCGCACCGCAGGTGGTTTCAGAACTGGATACCCCAGCAGCCGTGAGCGTGGTGGATGGCGAGGAGATGCGCCTGGCAACACCGCGCATTAACTTGTCTGAATCACTGACCGGCGTGCCTGGTTTACAGGTACAAAACCGGCAGAACTATGCGCAAGATTTACAGCTGTCGATTCGCGGATTTGGCTCCCGCTCCACTTACGGAATTCGTGGTATTCGCCTGTATGTGGACGGTATTCCCGCCACCATGCCCGACGGACAAGGGCAGACATCCAACATCGATTTAAGCAGTGTGCAAAATGTGGAAGTGCTGCGTGGCCCCTTCTCTGCTCTGTATGGCAACGCGTCTGGCGGTGTAATGAATGTCATCACCCAGACCGGACAACAGCCACCAACCATTGAAGCCAGTAGTTACTACGGCAGTTTTGGCAGCTGGCGCTATGGGCTGAAAGCAACAGGCGCAACGGGCGACGGCACACAGCCTGGCGATGTCGATTACACCGTCTCAACCACACGTTTTACGACCCACGGCTATCGTGACCATAGCGGCGCACAGAAAAATTTAGCCAATGCCAAACTGGGCGTACGCATTGATGACGCCAGCAAATTAAGCCTGATTTTCAATAGTGTGGATATCAAAGCAGATGACCCAGGTGGGCTAACCAAAGCAGAATGGAAGGCGAATCCACAACAAGCGCCTCGTGCAGAACAGTACGACACGCGAAAAACCATCAAGCAAACTCAGGCTGGGTTGCGCTATGAGCGTAGCCTGAGCGCGCAAGATGATATGAGTGTGATGATGTATGCCGGAGAGCGAGAAACGACCCAGTACCAGTCAATCCCGATGGCTCCCCAACTTAACCCGTCACATGCGGGCGGCGTGATTACTCTGCAACGCCATTATCAGGGGATAGACAGCCGCTGGACACACCGTGGTGAACTGGGCGTTCCAGTCACGTTCACAACCGGCCTGAACTACGAAAACATGAGTGAAAACCGCAAGGGTTACAATAACTTCCGCCTGAATCGCGGCGTGCCGGAATACGGGCAAAAAGGTGAGTTGCGCCGCGACGAACGCAATTTGATGTGGAACGTCGATCCCTATTTACAAACCCAGTGGCAACTGACCGACAAACTTTCGCTGGATGCTGGCGTGCGCTACAGCTCCGTGTGGTTTGATTCCAATGATCATTACGTTACTCCGGGTAACAGCGACGACAGCGGTGATGCCAGTTATCACAAATGGCTACCAGCCGGATCGTTAAAATATGCAATGACCGATGCCTGGAATGTCTATCTGGCAGCCGGGCGCGATTTTGAAACGCCGACGATTAATGAGCTGTCTTATCGCGCTGATGGGCAAAGCGGTATGAACTTTGGTTTAAAACCCTCCACCAACGATACAATTGAGATCGGCAGTAAAACGCGTATTGGTGATGGGCTGCTTAGTCTCGCATTGTTCCAGACCGACACCGATGATGAAATTGTTGTCGATAGCAGTAGCGGTGGGCGTACGACTTACAAAAATGCCGGAAAGACCCGTCGTCAAGGCGCTGAACTGGCATGGGATCAACGTTTCGCGGGAGATTTTCGCGTAAAAGCGTCCTGGACCTGGCTTGATGCGACCTATCGCAGCAATGTTTGCAATGAACAGGATTGTAACGGTAACCGGATGCCAGGGATCGCCCGTAATATGGGCTTTGCGTCGATAGGTTATATACCGGAAGATGGTTGGTATGCAGGCACGGAAGCGCGTTATATGGGCGATATTATGGCAGATGATGAAAATACGGCCAAAGCGCCTTCTTATACACTCGTCGGCTTATTCACCGGGTATAAATACAATTACCACAATTTAACCGTGGATTTATTTGGTCGTGTCGATAATTTATTCGATAAAGAATACGTTGGTTCTGTCATTGTCAATGAGTCAAACGGGCGATATTACGAACCTGCGCCCGGACAAAATTATGGTGTCGGCATAAATATTGCGTGGCGATTTGAGTAATTATCTTTAAGCCCGGTATTTGCCGGGCGTATTTTATTTATCGGCTGTATTGCTGGCACAACATAGCAACGTTTTTTTGCATAGTGAGGTTTTCGACAGCCAGAGCAACTGCCATTAATTCCAGTTCGTAGCGGATCCGATTGATTTCATTTAATTGACGTTTTCCCACTTCCGGAACTGTAATTGCTTGCGCTGGTGCGACAAAGAGCGCATTTATCGAAACCAGACGTAAGGAACCGGCGCGCCATGCGGACGCGAGGCCAGAACCCAACATCGGTTACGCTGCGTTTGTTGCCCCATAATGCTCTCCTGTGCTTTTGGCATGAATCCATCAATAGTAGCAGGCTCACAGGATTGGTTTTGTTTGCAGCCGTCACATCCCCTCTGCAACACGCAATAATTTCATAGAGGAATCCGTTGCTTCGGGCTGTTTTCGATAGTATTGATAACATCATCATCATTATTTAATCGAGGCCAGACATGTCCATCCGTTTTGCCCGCAAAGCCGACTGTGCTGCAATTGCGGAAATTTATAACCACGCCGTGTTGTATACGGCGGCTATCTGGAATGACCAGACGGTGGATGCGGATAACCGCATTGCCTGGTTTGAAGCGCGGACCATAGCAGGTTATCCGGTGCTGGTGAGTGAAGAAGATGGCGTAGTGACGGGATATGCCTCGTTTGGCGACTGGCGTAGTTTTGATGGTTTTCGCCATACCGTGGAACATTCGGTTTATGTCCATCCCGATCATCAGGGGAAAGGTCTGGGGCGTAAATTGTTAAGCCGATTGATTGATGAAGCGCGGGATTGCGGGAAGCATGTCATGGTCGCCGGGATCGAATCGCAAAATCAGGCCTCGCTGCATCTGCACCAGTCGCTGGGATTTGTCGTCACCGCGCAAATGCCGCAGGTAGGCACTAAATTTGGGCGCTGGCTGGATCTGACATTTATGCAGTTGCAACTCGACGAGCGCACTGAACCGGACGCGATTGGATGAGTCAGTCACTTACCCTTGCCTTTTTGATTGCAGCCGGGATTGGTCTGGTAGTCCAGAACACGCTGATGGTGCGCATCACCCAGACCTCCTCTACCATTCTCATCGCCATGTTGCTGAACTCACTGGTGGGGATTGTGCTCTTTGTTTCTATTTTATGGTTTAAACAAGGCATGGCGGGGTTTGGCGAACTGGTGTCCAGCGTGCGCTGGTGGACACTTATACCTGGCTTGCTGGGATCGTTTTTTGTCTTCGCCAGTATCAGCGGATATCAGAATGTGGGAGCGGCGACAACTATTGCAGTACTGGTCGCCAGCCAGCTGATTGGCGGTCTGGTGCTGGATATCTTCCGCAGCCATGGCGTACCACTTCGGGCGTTGATCGGCCCAATTTGTGGCGCAATTTTACTTGTGGTTGGCGCCTGGCTGGTGGCCAGACGCTCATTTTAATCAGAGGATGGTACCGCCTTTGGTTAACTGTTCGTGGCGCGCTTCCATATCTTCTTTATGTTTGCGACCGTGATGAGCAATAGCGGTGCGCAAACGCTGCTGCTGGGTGTAGCGATCTTCCCGACTTAACTCCGCGTCATCGCTCAGGGCGATTAATAATTCGTTCATATGGGCAATGACGCTCTCTTCAATCGCGGCATCCACGCGCGCGATGACTTCATCCAGATGCGACATACTTTCTCCTTAGCCACTTGTGAAATTTATCGATTCATCCAAATGATATAAGTCTGCGTGGTGCCGTCAAGCCAGTGCATAAGATTTAAAACAGAGAAAACAACAGCGCCACCGGGAAACTCATCGGCCATGTTGCCCCCACCAGAAAGGCGCTTAAGAAACGGATGCGTTTCTTATCGTGAGAAAGAAACCAGGTGATAAGAAATGCGATTGCTGCCATAACCGCATAAAAAACAAGCATATGTTGATAGAGAGACATGTACGAGCGTCCAGCCAGATGAATAAAACGCGCGCAAATATGCGTCATTTTTTGACGTGCATCAAGTTTTTTCACCAGTTAGAGAAAAAATCATCAAACAGCAACTTGCCCTTATCTATCTTCAGAATGAGTATTATTGCGGATTTTCTTAACCCGTACTATACACATAGGGACAATGATAAAAGGTGGCAAAAATGAATGTTTCCAGTAGAACTGTAGTACTGATAAATGTCTTTGCTGCTGTTGGTTTGTTTACTCTTATCTCTATGAGATTTGGCTGGTTTATTTGATGTTGTGATTTTGCACGCAGCACGTACTGTCAGAGAAATCAGTGCTCTGACAGTACGCAAGATCATCTCATACTCTTACGATCTGCAATATTATCCTTAATGTTTAACCATGACGTGGCGGACGACGGTGTAATCCTCCAGCCCATAAAGTGACATATCCTTGCCGTAACCAGAAAGTTTCTGCCCACCGTGCGGCATTTCACTTACCAGCATGAAATGGGTATTGACCCAGGTACAACCATATTGCAGCCGCGCGCTGACGCGATGCGCCCTGCCCACATCCTTCGTCCATACCGAAGATGCAAGTCCGTACTGACTGTCATTCGCCCAGTTCACCACCTGTTCTTCGTTGTCGAAGAGCGTAACACTCACTACCGGACCAAATACCTCTTTTTGCACGATGGCATCGTCCTGTAATGCTCCAGCCAGCAGCGTCGGCGCATAGTAATAGCCATTACCCTTGCGCTTTTCACCGCCAGTGATCACTTTGATGTGCCCTGTCGCTTTCGCCTCTTCTACCGCCTTGCTGACGCGTTCGAGATGCGCCAGCGAGCTTAAAGGTCCAAGCTCCGTAGACTCGTCATCCGGCGAACCCGATTTTAACGTTGCCACCGCAGCACCGAGTTTTTCCACCAGCGTATCGTAAATGCCTTTTTGCGCGTAGATCCGACAAGCCGCAGTACAATCCTGTCCGGCATTGTAATAGCCAAAAGTACGTACACCTTCGACCACTACTTCAATATCCGCATCATCAAAAACAATCACTGGCGCTTTGCCACCAAGTTCCATATGAGTACGCTTAATGGACGGCGCGGTATGGCTGATGATGTGTTCCCCAGTGGCGATAGAACCCGTCAGCGACACCATCCGCACTTTGGGATGTCCGGTCAGCGGATCTCCCACCGTTTTGCCTCTGCCAAACAGCACATTAATCACGCCAGCCGGGAAGATATCTTTCGCCAGCTCTGCCAACTTCAACGCGGTCAGCGGGGTAATTTCTGATGGTTTTAGCACTACGCAGTTCCCTGCCGCCAGCGCCGGAGCCAGTTTCCACGCAGCCATCATCAGCGGATAATTCCACGGTGCGATAGAAGCCACGACCCCCAACGGATCGCGACGGATCATCGAAGTATGACCTTCAAGATATTCACCTGCCGCCAGACCATTCGGGCAGCGCGCCGCACCGGCGAAAAAGCGAAAGACATCGACAATCGCCGGAATTTCATCATTGAACGCACTATGCAGCGGTTTGCCACAATTACGGGACTCCAGTTCGGCAAAAACCTGACCATTTTCTTCGATAACATCAGCCAGTTTCAGCAGGCATTCCGCACGCGCTTTTGGCGTGGTTTGCCCCCATTCGGCAAATGCTGCATCTGCCGCGCGAACAGCAGCATTGACCTGCTCTGCGGATGCCTCGGCAATCTCCAGTAAAACGTCCCCCGTTGCCGGATTATAGACAGGCTGTTTTTCCCCTTCGCCGCTAACCAGTTCTCCGTTAATCAGTAACTTATGTTGCATAGCATATTCCTGTATCAGTGGTTATTGACCATTGTCGCCTTCGCGGGTTAGCCACCAGGCCCCCAGGATCGGCAAGGTTGTTACCAACATAACCAGCAGTGCCACCACGTTGGTTACCGGTACATCACGCGGTCGCCCAAGCTGATTGAGCAACCACAACGGTAACGTTCGTTCATGACCTGCCGTAAAAGTCGTCACGATGATTTCATCGAACGACAAGGCAAACGCCAGCATTCCTCCAGCCAGTAACGCCGAACTGAGATTCGGCAACACTACGTAGCGGAAGGTTTGCCAGCCATTGGCCCCAAGATCCATTGACGCCTCAACCAGACTCCACGAGGTGCGGCGAAAACGGGCGATGACATTGTTAAACACCACCACTACGCAAAAAGTCGCATGACCGACCACGATGGTGAAAAATCCCGGCTCCAGATTGATGGTTTTAAAGGCGGTTAATAGCGCCAGACCAGTGACAATGCCCGGCAGCGCAATGGGCAGCAACAGTAACAGCGAAATGGCGTTTTTGCCGAAAAAGTCTCGTCGCCACAGCGCGGCAGCGGCCAGCGTCCCTAACACCAGCGCGATTAATGTCGCCAGCGCCGCCACTTTAAGTGACAGCGTCACGGCATCAAGAATATCACTACGCTGTGCTGCCACGCTAAACCAGCGCAGCGTCAGGCCTTGCGGTGGAAAACTAAACGCCGCATCTTCAGTGTTAAACGCATAGGCAGCGATAATCAGGATGGGAAAATGTAGGAAAACCACGCCGCCCCAGGCCGCCAGTTTGAGGAAAAACGGTGCGCGTTCAGAGTGCATCGAACGCTCCCAGACGTTTCACGAACGCCAGGTAAAGTGCGATGAGAACAATCGGCACCAGGGTGAATGCCGCCGCCATCGGCATATTGCCAATCGCCCCCTGCTGGGAATAAACCATATTGCCGATAAAATATCCTGGAGGGCCAACCAGCTGCGGGACAATAAAATCGCCCAGCGTGAGTGAGAAGGTAAAGATAGAGCCAGCGGCAATACCCGGGATTGCCAGCGGCAACACCACATAGCGAAAGGTTTGTCGTGGACGTGCGCCAAGATCAGCCGACGCCTGCAACAATGACGGCGGCAAACGCTCAAGCGCCGCCTGCACGGGCAGGATCATGAACGGCAGCCAGATATAGAGAAACACCAGAAAGCGCCCCAGCCCGGAAGTTGACAGCGTATTACCTCCCACCGCCGGTAGCGTGAGGAACGCAGTCAGCAGTGGTTCCAGCCCAAGATGTTGTAAAAACCACTGAGCCACGCCATCTTTTGCCAGCAATAACGTCCAGGCATAGGCTTTAACAATGTAGCTCGCCCACATCGGCAACATTACCGCAATATAAAAAAACGCTTTCATTTTTCCGCTGGTATAGCGCGCCATATACCACGCCATTGGAAAAGCCAGAATGGCGCTGGCGATAGTGACTGCCACAGCCATGGTCAGCGTGCGGACAATGATGTCGTAATTCGCCGGATTAAACAGCGCACGGATATTCGCCAGCGTCAGTTCCGGCGTTACCGACATGGTGAAATCGTCAAAGGTATAAAAGCCCTGCCATAACAGCGTCAGCAGCGAGCCGAAATAGACAATGCCAAACCACATTAGCGGGCCAAGCAGCAGCAAAAACAGCCCCAGCCCCGGATTACGCCAGAAGAAACCGGACACCTTACCCAGACCTGGACGTGAAGGTGATTGCAATACGTTCATCGCCATTCACCTCTCCTCAACCAGCGCCACCATCACATCACGCGACCAGGAAACCATCACCTGTTGTCCGGGCGTGAGCGTGGCAGGCAGTTCTTCGCCTGTCATATTGGCCTGACTCACCAGCAGTTTTTCACCGCCGCTCAGTGTCAGTTCAAAACGGGTCGCTGCGCCCTGATATTGCACCGCCTGGATCGTGCCATTAGCCTGCATTTCGCCAGGGGTGTTGAGGCGGATATGTTCCGGTCGTAGTGCGAAGCTTCCCGTCATGCCACAAAGTTTCTCTGCCATCAGTCCATCAAAAACATTCGATGTCCCAACGAATCCCGCAACAAACGGCGTGCGCGGGCGCATATAGAGATCGCGCGGAGAATCGACCTGTTCAATGCGTCCATTATTGAAAACCGCCACCCGATCGGACATCGATAACGCTTCGCCCTGATCGTGGGTAACGAAGATAAAAGTGATACCGAGAGACTGTTGCAGCTTTTTCAGCTCAAGCTGCATTTGCTCTCGCAATTTGAGATCCAGCGCGCCGAGCGGTTCATCCAGCAACAACACACGCGGTTCGTTCACCAGTGCTCTGGCGATGGCGACTCGCTGGCGCTGACCACCAGAAAGTTGTGACGGTTTACGTTGCTGTACAAACCCCAACGCCACTTTCTCAAGCGCCTCTTGCGCCATTGCATGCCGCTGCTTTTTATTCACGCCTTTGACCATCAGCCCGTAGGCTACGTTGTCAAGAATCGACATATGCGGAAATAGCGCGTAGTCCTGGAAGACAGTATTCACGTCCCGCTCCCACGGTGGCAGATTGCTGGCGGGCGTACCAAAAATAGAGATAGCCCCGCCGGAAAGCTGTTCGAATCCAGCAATCAGGCGCAGGCAAGTGGTTTTGCCGGAGCCGGACGGCCCCAGCATAGAGAAGAACTCACCATCTTTTATCGCAATACTGACGCCATCTACTGCGCGCACGTCACCGTACAACCGTGAGACGTTGTCAAACTCCACTGCGTACGTCATAAAACACCCCAGCGAAGTTAGCGACCGCCCATAATGGCAATGTAATCCTGCGTCCAGCGACTGTAGGGAACAAACTTGCCCCCTTCTGCTATAGGCGTTTTCCAGAAGGCGATTTTATCGAAATAGTTAAAACCGTTTGTTTCACAACCTTTCTCGCCTAATAACGGACTGGCTTTACACCCTTGCGGCACTACTGGTAACGAGCCAAACCAGGCCGCCACATCGCCCTGCACTTTTGGGGTTAATGACCAGTTCATCCATTTGTAGGCGCAAACCGGATGTTTCGCTTCGCTATGTAGCATGGTGGTGTCAGCCCAACCGGTAACGCCCTCCTTCGGGAAAACGGTAGCGACAGGCTGGCCTTCGGCTTTCAGGGCGTTGGCCTGATAGGGCCATGCACTGGAAGCAACCACACCCTCGTTTTTGAAATCGCTCATTTGCACGGTAGTGTCATGCCAGTAGCGATGGATCAAATTATGTTGATCGCGCAGCACTTTCAGCACCGCCTGATACTGTTCTTCGGTGAGTTGATACGGATCACTGATGCCCAACTGTGGCTGCGTGGCTTTGACGAACAACGCGGCATCCGCAATGTAGATAGGGCCATCATAAGCCTGTACCCGGCCTTTATTGCTCTTGCCGTCCGGCAGATTCTGCTCAACAAAAACCACTTGCCAGCTATCCGGCGGCGTCGGGAAGGTTTTAGTGTTGTACATCAGCAGGTTCGGCCCCCATTGGTAAGGTGTGCCGTAAACTTTGCCACCAACGTTAAACCAGTCGCCTTTAACCACGCGCGGATCGAGCGCTTTCCAGTTGGGAATCAAGGCGGTATTAATTGGCTGCACGCGTTTGCCCATAATCAAACGCAGCGAGGCATCGCCGGATGCCGTAACCAGATCGTAACCCCCTTTGGCCATCAGACTGACCATTTCATCGGAAGTCGCGGCGGTTTTAACATTCACCGCGCAGCCTGTCTCTTTTTCGAATTGCGTTACCCAGTCGTACTGTTTATCAGTTTGTCCGCGTTCGATGTATCCCGGCCAGGCGATAATATCCAGTCGCCCTTCCGGATTCTCTAAATTGGTAGGCGGTTCGGCGGCGTGAGCGGTCATTATTGTCATGCTGAGCGCACACAGGCTGCTGCGGGCAAATGTCTTGCTCATAAGGTCTTACTCCTGTCGTAATTAATTGTTCAGCCGCCGTGCCGTAAAAATATCTCCTTGTTTAACCATAGACGGCAGCTTGCAGGCACACCTTCGGCCCTGAGAAAATTTAATCAGGTTGTGAGCTACCGCGCATTATGCCGTCTGTAAGGTTATCTTCTGGAGTATAGACAAGGAGTTAGAATATATGACTGCTATTCGAAATTCATATTACCCAACCTGAGAGGAATTAAATTAAACGCTATTACAGCCGTTCTTGAATAAGTTTGCCTAATTGTTTTACCGCCTGTTCTTCACGTTCTCCCCACTGCCACGCGGTATTAAAACGAAAAAAACGTGACCAGTTTTCACCGGTAGAAAACATATTACCCGGCGCAATACTGATATGATGCGTCAGTGCCACCAGGCTTAATTCTCCTGCATCTAACGGCTCGGGGAGCTCCAGCCAGAGAAAATAACCGCTGTCATTGTGATGAATTTTGACTTCCGCAGGCAGATAACGCAGCAAAGCCTGCCAGGCGCGTTGTTTACGTTCCGCAAGCTGGCGACGCAGGCGACGAAGATGAGCATCGTATCGGCGAGTAGAAAGGTAATCCACCAGCGCAAGCTGCATCGGTGAGCTGGTGGAAAGCGTACTCATCAACTGCAAGCGTTGAATTTTACGTGCATGTTTTCCGGCGGCGACCCAACCAATACGAAAACCAGGCACCAGACATTTCGAAAACGAAGAGCAATGCAAAACACCATCGTGGCGATCCCACGCTTTCGCAGGCAGCGGTTTTTCCCGTCCAAAATAAAGTTCGCTATAAACGTCATCTTCAATCAGCGTTACGTTGTACTGATTGAGCAACGCTACCAGCCGCACTTTTTTCTGCGGCGTTAAGGTAAATCCAAGTGGGTTCTGGCTATTAGTCATCAGCCAGCACGCTTTCACCGGATACTCCTGCAACGCCAGTTCCAGCGCCTGAAGATCGATCCCTTCTTTAATATCCGTCGCTACCGATAACGCCTTCAGCCGTAACCGCTCCAGCGCCTGCAACGCGCCGTAGAAACAAGGATTCTCTACTATCACCCAATCGCCCGGTTCAGTTACCGCTTGCAAACTGAGGTTTAATGCCTCTAACGCCCCGGCGGTAATGACAATTTCATCAGGAGAAATGGTGATGCCCTGTAAGGCATAGCGACGAGCAATAGCCTGACGCAGTTCTGCGTTTCCTGGCGGTAAGTTTTCAATCACGCTCATCGCCGTGGCGGTTTTGCTTACCTGCGCCAGCGAGCGGTTTAGTTGTTGGAGGGGGAAAAGTCGCGGGTCGGGAAAGGCCGAGGCAAACGGAACTACCGACGGATCACGACTGGCCTGCAACATATCAAAAATATAGGTGTTGATATCGACGGCTTCATCTCGTGTGACTGGAATGACTGTCGCTTTCGGCATTTTTATTGCCTGTGGCGCAACGTAATAACCCGATTGCGGTCGCGCGATAATATATCCCTGACTTTCGAGCAACTGATAGGCATGGCTGACAGTCATAAAGCTCATGCCAGAAAGCGCCACCTGGTCACGCAACGAAGGCAAACGATCGCCGGGTTGCCAGATACCCGACGCAATCTGCTCGCGTAATTGTTCTGCAAGCTGCTGGTATTTTTTCATTATCGAATCGTTATTATGTGCAGGTGATTCGGCAGTCTATATCAGTTGTTAAAAATGACAACTTTTCATTAACTGTTATCAAACCATCACCAGCGATAACTCTTTGCCTAGCGCATTAGCCGCGAGCTGGACGGCGTCGATTTTTGTCGCATGGTGCAAATTAAATAGGCGAGTAATCTCCTGTTTATGTTTGCCAATTCGCCTGGCTAACTCTTGCTGAGTGATTTCTGACTGTAAAAAAGCATTTAACAGCAATACCTTAGAGGCGACGCTCAAAGGCACTTCAATAAAGTGATCGTGACTATTTAATGGCGAAGTTTACCTCCGTGTGTAATGTGCTCGAAAATAGCACTAAATCGCCGCAACGGCAGAATGCAATGCAAAATCAGGAAGGAAGATTCCAGAATTTCTTTGCTCTAATTTGCAAAACTGAATAATAACCTCAAGAAACGATCGGCATCATAGCGGCAAAAGGTTAGAAAAAGGTGGCGGGATGTTTTCGAAGGCGTTATCGGTTGTCTTATTAACGTGTGCACTGTTCTCAGGACAACTCATGGCAGGGCACAAAGGACATGAATTTATGTGGGTAAAGAATGTGGATCATCAGCTGCGTCATGAAGCGGACAGCGATGAATTGCGTGCTGTGGCGGAAGAGTCGGCGGAAGGTTTGCGCGAGCATTTTTACTGGCAAAAATCGCGCAAACCAGAAGCGGGACAGCGTTGAGTCGTGTGTTGCCGGATGCGGCATGACGCCTTACCCGGCAGGCAATATCATGCAGATTTGATGAGTGGTGAGTAACCCGAAAACTGGCGTTTTACCCTTTTCGCTTCGGCAATGTTTTCAGCAGATCATCCGGACTTACGGATGCCACTACGCTTCCCGGTAACGGCATTTTCAGTATGTGATTTTTGATTTTGCCAATGACGTGCATCTCGCATGGGCGGCAATCAAACTTTAGCGTTAATACTTCATCGCCGTTAACCAGTTGCATTGGCGTCGCCTTCCAGCTTTTGATATTGCCTTTCGCCTGTTTCGGGCACAGATTGAAGGCAAAGCGCAGACAATGCTTGGTGATCATCACCGGGACTTCGCCCTTCTCTTCATGTGCCTCATACGCCGCGTCAATCAGTTGCACACCATAGCGATGATAAAATTCACGCGCTTTCTGGTTGTATACGTTCGCGAGGAAACTCAGATGCGTTTGCGGATAAACCGGCGCAGGATCAGCAACCGGTTTACGGCTGCCGCGCTGGTAACTGGCAAGACGCGCAGCATCAAGCATATCGGCGGCTTCACGGCGGAACTGGTTTAACAGACTGTTTGGTACAAACAGCGCGCCAGGCAAATTAATTTGCACATTGCGGGCGTAATAGATGGTTTGCCCCAGTTTTGCCAGACCATCCTTCAGATTGTTCATTGCTTTTTCGGCGTTATTGGCTTCGTCGAACTGCCCGTCCAGCGTATGTGTGATGCTGACACCCTCTTCACTGGTGAGGGTCAGAATCAGTTGTTCCTGCCAGCCGCCCAGTTCAATGTCTACCGCCACCCGGCGTTCGCTGGAGGTTTTTGTCAGTGCCTGCTGCCAGTTATGATCAAGATTTCGGTTTAGTGGGTGATGCGGGCGAATTTTGTGCAAATCTGCTGGCATTTCATTGGGCCAGACGCGGTACTGATTTTCTCCGGTTTTCTCTACCGTATTGGCACGAAAACCGACGACTTCACGTTTAATCATCACGTTCAGGCCATCGCCATTTGCCAGTGGCTCGGTAACGGCAACATCGAGATGATCTTTCGCTACTTTCAATACTTCGCCCACCGGCAGGCCGATAAATTTCGGCGAATCGAACGCGCCAATATCGCCTTTACGGGCATTCACAAAATAATCTGTGCTACCACGGTGGAAAGTCTTTTCCGTCGATGGAACAAAGAAATGTTCAGTACGACCTGATGAAGCGCGCGCCAGATCGCCACGTTCTTCAATAATGGCATCCAGCATCTGACGATAATGGGCGGTGATATTCTTCACGTAGCTCATATCTTTGTAACGCCCTTCAATCTTGAAGGAGCGTACGCCAGCATCAATCAGCGCGCCGAGGTTGGCAGTCTGATCGTTATCTTTCATCGACAGCAGATGTTTTTCATAGGAAACCACACGCCCCTGATCGTCTTTCAATGTGTATGGCAAACGGCACGCCTGCGAGCAATCGCCACGGTTGGCGCTACGCCCTGTTTGCGCATGAGAAATGTAGCACTGACCCGAATAGGCCACGCACAATGCGCCATGAATAAAGAATTCAATGGTCGCGTCCGTAGCCTGGTGAATCGCGCGGATCTGCTCAAGATTCAGCTCTCGCGCCAGCACAATCTGCGTGAAGCCAACATCAGAGAGGAACTTCGCTTTTTCTACTGTACGAATATCGCACTGCGTACTGGCGTGCAGTTCAATCGGCGGAATATCAAGTTCCAGAATCCCCATATCCTGAACAATCAGCGCATCGACACCGGTCTGGTAGAGGTCAGTAATCAGCCGTTGCGCGGGTTCCAGCTCATCATCATGCAAAATGGTGTTAAGCGTGACGAAAATTTTTGCACCATAACGATGGGCAAACGGCACCAACTCGGCAATATCTTTCAGGCTATTACTGGCATTATGACGGGCACCAAAACCAGGGCCGCCGATATAAACAGCATCGGCACCGTGCAAAATAGCTTCGCGGGCAATGGCGGCATCGCGTGCCGGGCTTAACAGTTCAAGACGATGAGAAGATACGGTCACTTTCTTATCCAGTAGCTGAAAAATGGCGGCTATTTTAGCCACAAGCGCGACGTTGCGAAATAGTTTTCCCGCTTAACTGCGCGGGTAATGGATGAGGGAATGAAAATGTACGGTTTGCTCCCCACCATTACGATAGACATGCGTGACGTCTGCAGCAAATCGAACGCCTTCCCCACAATTAAGGCTCTGCCATTCACCATCAACACACAGATCAAGTTGTCCATCAATGACGAAGACATGTTCGATTACCCCCTTTTCATGGGGCGTCGATTCGCTTATTGCACCGGGTGCCATCTGAATCGAGAAGTGTTCAAAGCAGAGTTGTGGATCATAAGGAAACAGCGAAGTGATCACCATCGCCTGCCGTTGTGGATCATAAACTGAAGGTGTAGAGGACTGCGGCGGAGAAATAAATGTTGAAAATGGCACGTTCAACCCGGTGGCAATTTTCCATAATGTCGCGACCGTCGGGCTGGATTCATTACGCTCAATCTGCCCTAACATCGCTTTAGAAACGCCCGTCGCTTCTGCCAGTCGCGAAAGACTCCAGCCGCGCTGCTGACGTAGTTGTTTAAGTGTGGTGGATAAAAAGCGAGCGAGATTTTCCATGCGACTCCTCCGGCAAAACGGAAGTTTATCACTTGTGCGTTATAACGGACAAATGCTACGTTAGCCGTACGTTATAACGCACGAGGTGACTATGCGTCTGTTTTCTATTCCTCCACCCACGCTACTGGCGGGGTTTCTGGCGGTATTAATTGGCTACGCCAGTTCAGCGGCAATAATCTGGCAAGCAGCGATTGTCGCCGGAGCCACCACTGCACAAATCTCTGGCTGGATGACGGCGCTGGGGCTGGCAATGGGCGTCAGTACGCTGACTCTGACATTATGGTATCGCGTACCTGTTCTCACCGCATGGTCAACGCCTGGCGCGGCTTTGTTGGTCACCGGATTACAGGGACTAACACTTAACGAAGCCATCGGCGTTTTTATTGTCACCAACGTGTTAATAGTCCTCTGCGGCATAACGGGACTCTTTGCTCGTCTGATGCGCATTATTCCGCACTCGCTTGCGGCGGCAATGCTTGCCGGGATTTTATTACGTTTTGGTTTACAGGCGTTTGCCAGTCTGGATGGTCAATTTACGTTGTGTGGCAGTATGTTGCTGGCATGGCTGGCAACCAGGGCCGTTGCGCCGCGCTATGCGGTAATTGCCGCGATGATTATTGGGATCGTGATCGTTATCGCGCAAGGTGACGTTGTCACAACTGATGTTGTCTTTAAACCCGTTCTCCCCACTTATATTCCCCCTGATTTTTCGTTTGCTCACAGTCTGAGCGTTGCACTCCCCCTTTTTCTGGTGACGATGGCATCGCAAAACGCACCGGGTATCGCAGCAATGAAAGCAGCCGGGTATTCGGCTCCTGTTTCGCCGTTGATTGTGTTTACTGGATTGCTGGCGCTTGTTTTTTCCCCTTTCGGCGTTTATTCCGTCGGTATTGCGGCAATCACCGCGGCTATTTGCCAAAGCCCGGAAGCGCATCCGGATAAAGATCAACGTTGGCTGGCCGCTGCCGTTGCCGGCATTTTTTATTTGATCGCAGGTCTGTTTGGTAGTGCCATTACCGGGATGATGGCTGCCCTGCCCGTAAGTTGGATCCAGATGCTGGCAGGTCTTGCGCTGTTGAGTACCATTGGCGGCAGTTTGTATCAGGCGCTGCATAATGAGCGTGAGCGCGACGCGGCGGTGGTGGCATTTCTGGTAACGGCAAGTGGATTGACGCTGTTCGGGATTGGTTCTGCGTTTTGGGGATTAATTGCCGGAGGCGTTTGTTACGTGGTGTTGAATTTAATCGCTGACAGAAACCGATAATAAAAAGCGCCATCTAACGATGGCGCGTCTGGAACTACTTTTTGTTAACGTCAAACATGGTGGCATCGGTCGCCATGTCATCAATAACTTGTTTAATATTTTCGAAAGCCATTGGCGTACTTTCGTTATTCAGGTCTTTACCTTCGCCCTGACGAACGACCTTGATAACCGGTTTATTAGTCGCTGCATCAATCAGCTCACCTTCAAAATACAAGCGAGTATCCATGGTACGGTGGCCTGTAGCCATTTGCGTCCCCGCAACCACTAATGCAACAGGAACCACTTCATAGAATTGCAGCCCTTCTTTACTGGTATCTACACCGGTAATGGCCCCACGGAAAATCAGACTACGCGGCCCAGCGGTGGTAACCAGTGGTTTACGCTGCGCTATCGCTTCTTTCATTTCGGTGTTGGTATAGTTCAAAATTTTATCCAGAACTTTCTGCCCTACCTGGGTAGAAGGTTTCGGTACCGGATAATAAGTGATTGGGTTCCAGACGATGCTGTCATATTTGCTTTGATCAAAACTCGGGTCTACCCAACGTAAAACAGGTTTACCTGTTGCCGAGGTTGTTTCTTTTAAATCAGAGTAATTGTTTAAAAAACCAGAATATTTATCTGGCTGGGTGATTTTAGAGGCACAACCAGACAGAGCCAACAAGCCGCATAAAGCTGCAACTTTCGCAAATGATGTGGTACGCATGAATAGTTTCCTGAGATGATTATATTACTTTCTAAGTTATAGCAAAAAGCGCCGCTTCGTGTTGTGGCAAAAAAAGTGTTGGTGAAAATAAATTTTTTAGCCCCTTTTCAGACGACATAGTCAATGCCGAAAAAGGGGCTAAGTCAATCATCAGTAGTTAAATTTCAGTAAGTTAAGCGGCTAAAAAACTTCGACTACTGTGATTAATTTCACATCCCTTCGATAAAAAATATGCTTACCGAAAAGAAGAACAGTAAACCATCTCAGCGTGGGGAATTTTCACGCGCTTTGTTCTTACCGGATCATTTTTTACGTGCCAGCATCGTGGCGAAACGCAGTTTAATACGATTACCGTTGGCGTCGGTGCGGTGCAGCTCGCCGACGTCTTCATTGTATTTCACCCTCTCCCAGCCTTCGTAATATCGACGTAATTCCCCCTCTTTGAAGGCAAACGGGAAGCCGACGGTACATGGATAATCAGCGGTATCCATCGCCGCCACAATCAGGTTGTAACCGCCAGGTTTAGTGCAACGTTGCATATTGGCAATCAGCCCTGGGATGGTTTTAGCCTCAAGGAACATCAGCACCACAGTCGAAAGAATAAAATCGTACTGTCCATCAAATGTGAGGTTATTCAGATCAACGACCCGGGTGTGTAAATTATCCAGATTTTCAATGGACTTAATGCGCTCGACGTTGGCGATACTCATGGTATTTTTATCCCATGCGTCAACATCATAACCATTGGCTGCCAGGTAAAGACTGTTACGACCATTGCCACAGCCCAGATCCAGCGTTTTACCCGGTTTAACCACTTTCACCGCTTCCAGCACTTCAGAGTGTGTGCGGGTTAATTCATATTTATCAGTAAAATAGTTTTCATCACGAATGATCATTCTTTGTCCTCTGCTTTCATTAAAACGGCGCGCTCGGTTCTGACTAACAATTTTCCCTGCATCAGAAGCGCAAAAGTACGGATGAGCAGTATTGCAATAATAAAATTGGTAAAGATAAACAGCGGCACCGCCAGCGTATGGAAAAATCCATTATCGCTGCCACTCCCCAGATGCAAACCGGTGGTTGCCAGTGCAGATACACCGAACGAGAAACTCCAGAATGAAGCATTAAATGGCTGGGAGAGATACCATGGCATCAGACGTAGCATAAACAGCAGTTGCAGCAGTCCATAACCGAAAAGCATTTTCGCCAGCGTGTCACCCTCGCCGCCGTTGACGCTCAGCCAGGCACTACAGGCCACCAGCGCAGGAGCGAGCTGAATGCCGAGTGATGTCCGCAGTGCCGTGGGTAATTCTCCCGAACTGCGCAGACGCTGCAAGATCACCGGTTCCAGGCTTAGCCATGAGAAAACGCCTGCGCCTAAAAACACCAGACCGGCGTCGGTGTAGCCCAACGCACCACAGGCCATTGCGCTGATAAAGTTGTTGGCAACTGTCGGCAGATACAGTCCAGGCGTGGTAGCTTCTTCAGGGTGAGATCCGCGCCATAATCCCGCAGTTTGCCAGGCGGCATAAGCCAACTGAACCACGACACCAAAACTGAACAGGCACACCGCCAGTGGGCGAAACCACGGAACAAAACCAATCGCCACCAGCATCGTCGTTGCCGGAAACAAACTCACAAAACTGCTCAGCACTGGATGGCGCACTTCTGCCAGCACGCTATGCGGAAAGCGTATGAGTCGGGTAATAAATGCGCCAGTCAATAATCCCCAGATGATCATCGCCAGAATCACCAGCCCATCCCCCAACCAGTGGCTGACCTGCCAAACCTGGCTGGCATAGCGCCAGGCAAATCCCATCCCTATCGTCCCCAACACAATACCAAAGTAGCCTGCCGGCAAATTGAGCACTTTATCGCTCTGCATCTTCTTACTCATTTTGTTTAATTTATAAAGTATATTTGAAATGCATTTTATGGAATTTTCTCGAGCATAGCCAGAGCCGCAGAATTTGCTACGGTTATAGTAAGTCACCTGTGGGAAAACGCTATGCGTAAATATCGTCTAAGTGAAGAACAGCGAGCCTTTAGTTATCAGGAAGATGGCACTAAAAAAAGTGTGTTATTACGGCAAATTATCGCCATGAGCGATTTTAACGATGTGATAGCAGGAAGCGCTGGCGGCTGGATCGATCGCGAAACGGTGTTAGCACAGGAAGGAAATTGCTGGATTTACGACCAGAATGCTATTGCGTTCGGCGGAACGGTGATTTCCGGGAATACGCGTATCACCGGCACCAGCGTGCTGTGGGGAGAGGTTTACGCAACGGATAATGTCTGGATCGATAATAGTGAAATCAGCCAGGGGGCATATATAAGTGACAGCGTCACCATTAGTGACTCATTAGTTTGCGGTCAATGTAGAATATTTGGTCACGCCTTAATTGATCAACATTCTATGATCGTCGCCGCACAAGGCTTAACGCCCGACCATCAACTCCTGCTACAAATTTATGATCGCGCGAGGGTTAGCGCCTCGCGTATTGTCCACCAGGCACAAATTTATGGCGATGCCGTCGTCCGGTATGCTTTTATTGAACATCGCGCCGAAGTTTTTGATTTTGCCAGTATTGAAGGTAATGAAGAGAACAACGTCTGGCTATGCGATTGCGCTAAAGTTTACGGTCACGCACAGGTGAAAGCTGGCATAGAAGAAGATGCCATTCCGACGATTCATTACAGTTCACAGGTGGCGGAATATGCCATTGTGGAAGGTAATTGTGTGTTAAAACATCATGTCTTGATTGGCGGAAATGCCGTGGTACGTGGCGGACCGATTCTGCTCGACGAGCACGTTGTCATACAAGGTGAGAGCCGTATTACTGGTGCGGTGATAATTGAAAACCATGTGGAGTTAACCGACCACGCCGTCGTTGAAGCCTTTGATGGCGACACGATTCATGTCCGTGGTCCAAAAGTCATTAACGGCGAGGAGCGCATTACTCGAACGCCGTTGGCAGGGTTATTGTGAATCGATAATACGCGCGTATAAGTTCACATCATCATAGGCATCATTCAGGAACTCAGCCTGTTTCAGGCAACCTTCAAGGATAAAACCATTGCGCAAAGCGACCTGGTTGCTTTGCGCATTGTCCACCCGACATTTGATCACGAAGCGTCTAAGTTCACCAGACTGAGCGTAATGATGAATCAATGCCTGCAGCGCCTGAGAAATGATCCCCTGCCCCTGATGAGATTCGTCGAGCCAGTAGCCGATTTCAGCGGTTTTATTCAGTGGTTCAATACGATTAAAAGAGATAACGCCGATAAGTTCATCTTCTTTGAAAATCATGAACATTTTGGCATAGCCGCGTTGATGCAACATCACATTACCCTGCACCGTTTTTCGCGTGTCCTCTTCACTTTGAACAAACTGCGGCCAGTTTAGCGACTGCTGTAACCAGGTTTTATTTTTACAGATTAACTGATAAAGAGGTGTGACATGACTTTCCGCAACAGCATGTAATTCAAGTGATTCGCTTACTTTTATCGTTTCAGTCATCTTATCTCCAGTCAATCCATGCAGCTGTTAAAAAAGCCGCCTGGCTGGCGGCTTAGGAAAGTTTACACCTCTTTGACGCTCACCTGCTGCAGGATTTTGAGCATCTCATCTTTTAACTGTAGCTTTTGTTTTTTCATGCGGACCACTTCCGCATTGTACCCTCGACCGTCGGAACCTTCCTTTCTGGCAATTTCATGATCAAGTTTATTGTGTTTATCGAACAAGGACATAAAGCGAGGATTTTCGTTTTTCAGACGGGATATTAAATCTCGGTATTCTGGAAACATACGCACTCCCTGTTAGTGGCTGACAAGGTGTATCTGAAATACACACCATCAGATTACTCATTTAACTTAGGGAAAAATGCGAGCGGGATCGTGTTTAACCAGACGGCACCTCCCGAAGAAGATGCCGAAGAAAAAACGATTAACTCATCACGCGGTCATCAACATACTGACGTTTATCCGGCGCTGGCGGGAAATACTGATACAGCCATGTTTCACTGATAGCGTCGCCCTGACAACGCAGATACATCCGCATATCGACCGGATCAGTGGAGTCCGAAGTCGGATACCAGTCAAACTGAATACGATAACCATCAATGGGTTCAATATAGAGAATTTCGATTTGTTTCGCTTCCCCACTGGAAAGCGTAATCACCGGCTCAATGCCTTTTGGCGCGGCAGCTTTCAGATCACCACCAACGAAATCGACGGCAAAACGTCGCGCCCATTTTTCGGGATAGTGTTCACCTGGCGCCCAACCTTCCGGGAAACCGCCCATGCCGGTACGCGTCGCCATAACGCGCGCTAATGGGCAATGAACAGGCGGTTGCGCACTCCAGTACAGACGATACTGGAATGCAAACTCATCACCCGCTTTTACCGCTTTTTCTGGCTGCCAGAAGCAGACAATGTTATCCAGCGTTTCGCCCGTTGTTGGGATTTCCATCAGGCCGATGGTGCCCTTACCCCACTTGTTACGCGGTTCCACCCACAGACTTGGGCGTTTGTTATACCAGCCCATAATGTCCTGATAATGGGAGAAATCACGATCCAGTTGCAATAAACCAAACCCTTTCGGGTTGTTGTCGGTGTAAGCATTGAACTGCAATTTTTGCGGATTGTTCAGCGGACGGCAAATCCACTCGCCGTTGCCCCGCCACATGGACAGACGATCAGAGTCATGGATTTGCGGATGAATGGTGTCGCACATCCGACGTTCATTAGTACCGCAGCTGAACATACTGGTCATCGGTGCAATGCCCAGCTGTTTAATGTCTTTGCGCGCATACAGGTGATTTTCCACATCCATAATCACCTGATTTTTCTCACAATGGATAGTGAACTTATAGGCACCAGTAATGCTGGCGCTATCGAGCAACGCATAAACGGTAAAGGTGGTTGCCCCTGGTTTTACCGTATCAAACCAGAAGGCGGTAAAGTCGGGGAACTCTTCTTTGCTGTCGGTGTAAGTGTCGATCGCCAGGCCGCGGGCCGACAAACCGTATTGATATGTGTCATCAACGGCGCGGAAATAACTCGCGCCGAGGAATGATACTACATCACGGCGCGCCAGTTCGGGGGCTTTAAACACGCGAAAACCGGCAAAACCGAGATCGCTTTGCCCTTCTAATTGTTTGGTATCCACACCCGCATCGTTGTATTTGAACAACTCCGGGCGAAAGTGAATTTCACGCGCCAGATGTGTTGCTGGATCTACAGAAAACATACGAACGCGGCGACGGAATCCCATTCCCATATGGAAAAACTGAGCGTCCAGTTGACGGTTTTCAACGTTATGCCAGAGCGATTTTTCGGCGTCGTATTGAATACTGTTATAAGCCTGCGGCGTCATTGTCGCCAGAGTATCAGGTAACGGACGTGGTGCACCACGCCATGCTGTTTGCGCTAAGTCGTGCGCCATTGACTGTAGAATGGAGAAGTCAAAACGCTGGGTTTGCCCGTCGGCAATATCAGAATCGGCCGCGAATGCCGCCTGAGAAAAAAGAGAAGCAATGCCGCTGGTACCGCACACGGCGGCCATAGCCATTGAACCTTTAATAAATCGTCTACGATCCATACCTGAAAGTGAGTCCTTCTGGTGTTGTGAATGGTCCCGCGCTGGTCATTTTCAGCGGCAAGAAAGTGCTTATTTATGACCGCTCACTCTAGACAATATTTATTAATAATCCAATTGTTGAAATCAGAGAATATGCATAAATTGGCATTTTTTTTATGTCGATGGGATGAGCCTGATTCGTTTGTAAAATCAGGCAAATTTTTGCAAAGGCGGATGGTCAGAATTTAAAGCAAACCACAGCGACGTTTACTGCGTTCTTCCGCTTCCTGATAAAGCTGGAACTCATCCAAAACCGGACCCCCCAACGCCTGCTCAAATGCTTCGCGACTGGCATCACCGTGATTGCATGCCTGCGTTTCATTACCCAGATTTGACTGGAAGATCCCCGCCGCGCTAACGGGCAAGAAATCTTCATAGGTAATGGGTTGCGCCACTACCCAACCACGTTCTATTAAGGGCTGTGGATCGTCTCCGGGATGAATCGCCTGACGATGCGCCTCACCCGAAGGCGTCAGACGGTACCGGAACCATCCCAGCCCTTGCTGACGCATTAAAAACTCACTGTCAGGAAAAGTGCGGAAGGTTTCCTGTAAATGCATTTGGTGAGTGAGATTATCCTGCCCGGTTCCAGCGCTCCGCAGAAGATCATCATACAGTTGTCGCCCTTTCGGCGTTAATGCCACACCACGCTGCTCAATTTCACCAAAGCGCGCGGTATGTGTGCCCTGTTTCTGCCCCGCAAACAACACCGTCTCTTCCAGTGCTTTAAAGCTGGTCTGGCGTAGTAAAATCGGCACCTCGCGGCGCGGCGGCCCTTCGATCAGAACTTTGGGTTCAATTCCGCATTCAGGCATCATCGACTGCACCCGGTCAATATCCAGCGTACGTGGCGTCAGATGGTTGATATGGCATCCAGGAAAACAGACCACATCAGCAATCAACCGATGTTCGTTGTGCAAGGCGCGATAGGTTTCTTCATCTACCGTTGCTGACTGGTGCCAGCGAAACGTTTCCAGGGCTTCCTGCACAAACTCCTGTGCCTGTGTTTCGTTAAAACCGCCCTGCTGCTCATATTCCTCTAACAGTTGTCGACAACGTGGGGTGAAGATATCGCGCTGACGCAGAATCTCCGCCGCTTTCTGGCGCAAAATTTCGTTCTCGATAAGCTCAAGACGGAGTAACGAGGTAAAAACGCGGAAGGGATTACGCGCCAGAGAAGCATCATCAATGGGCCGAAATGCTGTCGAATGTACCGGCACCCCTGCCTGCGAGAGATCGTAATAGCTCACCGGGTACATCCCCATAATGGCAAACATCCGCCGAAGAGTAGCAAGCTCTTGTGCAGTCCCAACGCGAATCGCCCCATGACGTTCAACATTCAGTCGCGCCAGCTCGTCTGCATTTACCATTTTTTCGTGCAGTTGAGGATTGTTTTCCAGCACCGCCAGATTTACATCAGCTACCAGTTCCAGCAGCGTGCCGTACTGCGGAACTTCTTGCTGGTACATGACTGACATTGCCTGCGAAAACTGTTCCCGAATCTCATCCGCCGTGATGCTGTTCGCCATAGTGTCTGCCTCCAGTGGTCAGTAATCTGGAGTGTAGGTAACCGCATTCACTCCGGCTGGAAGAATTTACAAACTGTGATCTCGCCGCGAAAACATCAATATTATCCATTTTGCTGTAACATAGTTGCTTTAATTGTTAATAATATTTTGCAATCAAGTTATCATAATAAAACAACTTCACTTGTCAGCGACACCGCTTCGTTTTTAACATCGCTTATGGAAAAAAATAGTCTGTTTAGTCAGCGCATCCGTTTGCGCCACCTTCATACATTCGTAGCTGTCGCACAACAAGGAACTTTGGGGCGCGCGGCTGAAACCCTTAATTTGAGTCAACCTGCGCTCTCTAAGACATTGAATGAACTGGAGCAGCTGACGGGCGCTCGCTTGTTTGAGCGTGGTCGTCAGGGGGCGCAACTTACCTTACCCGGCGAACAATTTTTAACGCATGCAGTCAGAGTTCTTGACGCCATCAACACTGCCGGACAGTCGCTTCATCGTAAAGAAGGTCTTAATAATGATGTCGTCAGGGTTGGTGCGCTACCTACTGCGGCACTAGGGATATTACCTTCGGTTATAGGTCAGTTTCATCAGCAACAAAAAGAGACGACCTTGCAAGTTGCGACAATGAGTAACCCTATGATTCTGGCGGGTTTAAAAACCGGGGAAATCGATATCGGCATTGGTCGGATGTCAGATCCTGAACTGATGAACGGGCTTAATTATGAACTGCTGTTTCTTGAATCGCTGAAGCTGGTTGTCCGCCCCAATCACCCGCTACTTCAGGAGAACGTAACGCTAAGCCGGGTGCTGGAATGGCCGGTCGTTGTATCACCAGAAGGCACTGCGCCACGCCAGCATTCAGATGCATTAGTGCAGAGCCAGGGATGTAAAATTCCTTCGGGTTGTATCGAAACGCTGTCTGCTTCGCTATCTCGTCAACTTACGGTTGAATACGATTACGTGTGGTTTGTCCCTTCTGGCGCTGTAAAAGACGACCTGCGTCATGCCACGCTGGTAGCCCTGCCTGTTCCGGGACATGGTGCAGGCGAACCGATTGGAATACTGACCCGCGTAGATGCGACGTTCTCTTCTGGTTGCCAGTTGATGATTAACGCTATTCGAAAATCAATGCCGTTCTGAAAGGTGAAGGGATCTGTCGATCCCTCCTTTAACATTTTCACACTGTAGCGAAACTAACTGGTTCACCAGCTCCGCGAGGTTCTGCCGACACAGAATGTTTGTTCAGACGGAATACGTCCACCGCCTCAGTTAATCGTGCCGCCTGTTCTTCAAGGGACACCGCCGCCGCTGAGGCCTCTTCTACCAGAGAAGCATTCTGTTGCGTCACCTTATCCATTTCAGAAATCGCCTGGCTAACCTGTGTTATGCCTCTGCTTTGTTCATCCGAGGCGGCGGCGATTTCCTGCATGATATGTGTGACACTCGCGACGGCATCAACAATAGTGCTCATGGTTTTCCCGGCCGTGGCCACCTCATCCGCTCCCAGGTCAATTAACCTGACTGATTCACTGATCAAGCCTTCAATCTCTTTCGCCGCCTGAGCGCTGCGGCTTGCGAGTGTCCGTACTTCGCTGGCGACAACGGCAAATCCAGGGCCTTGCTCACCCGCTCGCGCGGCTTCAACGGCAGCATTCAGTGCCAGAATATTCGTCTGGAAAGCAATACTGTTGATGACGGCGGTGATCTCAGAAATTTTCTTCGAACTCGTGGAGATAGCGCCCATCGTTTTTACTACACCGGAAACCATCTGCCCGCCATCGCTGGCTTTAATAGAAGCCTCTTGCGCCAGTTTGCTGGCATGATGCGCGTTATCCGCATTCTGTTTCACCGTCGCAGTGAGTTGCTCCATGCTGGCGGCAGTTTGTTCGATAGCCGCCGCTTGTTCTTCGGTGCGAGATGACAGGTCCGCATTGCCAGCTGAAATTTCGCTGGTGCCACGATAAATCTCTTCCGCACCCTGTCGAACAGTCCCTACTGTCATCCCCAGTGAATGCTGCATTTGCTGTAAATGACGACTTAAGCGACCGATTTCATTACGACCCGCCGGTTCATCATTCATCGTCAGATCGCCACTGGCAATTTTTTCAATCCGTTGTGCGGCATGTTGCAGTGGACGAATGACGATCCGACGTAGCACCATAAATGTTATCAGCGTCATGACCAGGGCAAGCACAAACGCGCCAATCATGAACATCCCACCCAGGCGGGTGCGCTGATGGGCCTGTTCCGCCAGTTGGTTGGCTCTGGTGCTACGTATCTTAACGGCTTTGTTCAAAATATCGGTATAAGCATTATCCAGCGGTCGGATCTGCTCACTTTCATGATTGATAATCGCCTCAAACATGCCATTTTTGGCATATTTCAGCATGGGTTGCATACCCGTGATATAAGCCTGGAAGCGTTGATTTAATTCAGTGTCGAGGGCTTCATCAGCAGGTGTTTTCACCGATCGATTCTGATAAGCACGATAACCTTGCTGCGACTGTTTAATCTCCGATTCGGCTTGCGCAATATTTCGCTTCATTGCTTCCATTTCCGCAATACGACTCGCTGCCCCGGCCTGAATCATATTGATCCGGGCTGAACGCAAAAAATCTGAACTGTTCGCTAACCGGTCCGAATCTCAATCTCCGCAGTAACATCACGCTGATCGCGATCGGCCTGCCAGAGGAAATAGCCAGCCAGAGCAGAACTTAATGCGAATAGAACTAAGATACCGCCAAGAATGCAGGCAAATAACGGAACCAGCCTGATGTGATGCAAAAAACCTAATCGCTGTGAGGGAGTTGTATTCATTACCGTTGTCTCTCGTCCAGGTTTACTCCTGATAGAAAGTCATCGGCACTTGACGGTAATTACTTATGACCAAAAACCTCTTTGCGTCACATTTTTACAACAATTATGGCAGAGAAAAATAATGCCATTGGAATGAAGAGAGTAACGAACGGCTAAACCGAATGACGAAAAATTCTGGAAAACAGCACGCAATTTCGTCAAGTGATTATTTTCGTCCCTAAGGAAACCTCATAGGATGCCTGCGGGTGCCTGAGACTTTCTGTTTTCAGGCTAACCGGGAATCAGAAAGACGAAGGCCCCGACCGATATTTCTATCAACCGAGGCCAACGAATGAACCAAGCAATTCAGATGTTAGCCTCTTACCCGCCATCCGGCAAGGAGAAAGGCTATGAAGCGCAACCCTCTGGTGGTGTGTCTGCTCATTATCTGCATTACGATTCTGACATTCACACTCCTGACCCGACAAACGCTCTACGAACTGCGGTTCCGGGACGGTGATAAGGAGGTTGCTGCGCTCATGGCCTGCACGTCTAGGTAAGGGCAAGCGCGGGGATTTTCCCCGCGCATCTGACTAGCAGATTCATTTTCTCATGGCACCCCTTTTACACTTCAGTTAGTGCATGTTTTTTTCGATGCACTAATAGAACCATCATTACAGACAAATTTGCCGCCTGCCGTACAGTGTGAGATCCCCCCTTTCGAACCAGAACAGGGTTTGCGCCCGGCATCGGCATAAAAGGAAACAAGCGTTCCCATAACCAGGATAAGTGCCAGTTTTTTCATATAACCTCCATGATTTATCGAATCTTATGTTCGATTTGAACGTTATACGCTGGTTTATTTTGATACCGTTGATGAGATCAAAGATCGGGTGAATTGATTAAAGATAAGCCAGATGGACGTATAGACAAGAATTATGGTTTTATTTGTCATACAAATAAATATAATAGGCGCTTCCGATGTAGGCCCGTATTCTTCGCCTGTACCACGGGTCGGTTTTAGTACAGGCGTTTTCTTTAAATATCCTTCAGGAACGTTTACGCGGCATCATGCGTAGAAGTGTGTTGTCCTTCCAGAAATAGTGGTGTGCCAGTGCAGCCGCAGCGTGCAACCCGATGACAAAATATCCCAGATTCGCCAGCGTTTCATGCCACGACTTTAAGCTATCAACCCGCTCGAAATTGGCCTCTGAAGCGTAAGGCATCGTCAAACCAAACGCAAACCACGGGTTGCCCCGGTTATACATCATCACCAAACCAATCACTGGCAGCGCAATAAACAGGAGATAAATCACCAAATGGCCCAAATGCGCCAGTCCCGTCATCATCGGTTTTGGCTTAGGTATAATCGGCGGGGTTGGGCATTTCAGCCTTAACAAAAGACGAACCACCATCAGTACGAGAATTGAGATGCCACAGGAAACATGAATCATGTTGATGAGGGGCCGATCGCTACGTGGGAAGAAACCACGAAACTCCATTGCGCAATACGCTACGATAACCAGCAAAAAGACCAGCCAGTGAATGCTGATTTGTAACCTTGAGTATTTATTTCCCATAACATTTCCTGCTTTAACATAATTTGCCGTTAACATAACGGGCTTTTCTTAAAATTTCATTAAATATTGTTCACCCGTTTTCAGTACGTTACGTTTCACTGCAAGAATGTAGATTGCCCATCCCGCCATCCTGGTCTAAGCCTGGAAAGGATCAATTTTCATCCGAACGTTCCTGACAGGAGAAGACCATGAGTAAAGTTGGTATTAATGGTTTTGGTCGTATCGGTCGACTGGTGTTGCGTCGATTACTTGAAGTCAAAAGCAACATAGACGTTGTCGCTATTAATGATCTCACTTCCCCAAAAATTCTCGCCTACCTGCTGAAACATGATTCAAACTACGGACCGTTCCCCTGGAGCGTTGATTATACGGAAGATTCACTTATCGTTGATGGGAAAAGTATCGCGGTTTACGCCGAAAAAGAGGCTAAAAATATTCCGTGGAAAGCGAAAGGCGCAGAAATCATTGTCGAATGTACAGGCTTTTATACCTCCGCCGAGAAATCGCAGGCGCATCTTGATGCTGGCGCGAAGAAGGTGTTGATTTCCGCCCCTGCCGGTGAAATGAAAACCATCGTTTATAACGTCAATGACGACACTCTGGATGGCAACGACACCATTGTTTCCGTGGCGTCATGCACCACTAACTGCCTTGCGCCGATGGCCAAAGCCTTGCATGACAGTTTCGGGATAGAAGTCGGCACGATGACAACCATTCATGCCTATACCGGCACCCAGTCACTGGTGGATGGCCCACGTGGTAAAGATTTACGTGCTTCACGCGCAGCGGCAGAAAATATCATTCCCCACACTACGGGGGCGGCAAAAGCCATTGGTCTGGTGATCCCGGAACTGAGCGGCAAACTGAAAGGTCATGCGCAACGCGTGCCGGTGAAAACAGGTTCGGTCACTGAACTGGTGTCAATTCTCGGAAAGAAAGTGACTGCCGAAGAGGTGAACAACGCGCTTAAAAAGGCGACAAACAATAACGAGTCATTTGGTTATACTGATGAAGAAATAGTCTCTTCCGATATCATTGGCAGCCATTTCGGTTCGGTGTTTGATGCCACGCAAACGGAAATTACCGCCGTGGGCGATTTACAACTGGTGAAAACGGTCGCCTGGTACGATAACGAATATGGCTTCGTCACGCAGCTTATTCGCACCCTCGAAAAATTCGCTAAACTCTGACGCGCACAGGCGGAGGAAAAAACCTCCGCCTCTTTCACTCATTACGACTGTAAATAAACCACCTGGGTCTGCAGATATTCATGCAAGCCATGTTTACCATCTGCGCCGCCAATACCGGATTTACGCCATCCAGCGTGGAAGCCTTGCATAGCTTCGAAGTTTTCACGGTTGATGTAAGTTTCACCAAACTTCAGCCCTTTAATGGCTTTCATCGCGACGTTCAGATTTTGGGTATAGATTGATGAGGTCAGGCCGTAATCACTGTCATTAGCCATTGAGATAGCCTCTTCCAGCGTGTCAAATGCGACCACCGGCAGAACCGGGCCAAAGGTTTCCTCATGCATAATCGACATTTCCTGGCGAACATCCAGCAGCAATGTCGGCGGATAATAATATCCTTTCCCCTCTACCGCTTTGCCACCCAACGCCACTCTCGCCCCTTCTTCTACTGCGCGCGCCACTTTTTGCTCAACCCTTTCCAGCGCCGCGGCGTTAATCAACGGTCCCATCGCAATGTCGTTGCGTTCAGCGGGGTTACCAAATTGAACCGCCTGCATCGCTTCCCCCAGCCGATTGACGAACTGATCATAAATGCTTTTCTGTACATAAACACGTTCTGCACAGTTACACACTTGCCCACTATTAATGACGCGTGAATCAACGATGGCTTTGACTGCCAGTTCAAGATCGGCATCGTCCATTACGATAGCCGGTGCTTTACCCCCCAATTCCAGGCACACTTTGGTGATGTTTTTCGCCGCAGTCGCCATAATCTTTTCACCTGCAGAGACGCTGCCTGTCATACTGACCATTGCGACCTTTGGGTTACCCGCCAGTTCTTGCCCAACGGTTTCACCACGCCCGAGTACAAGGTTAAACACGCCGCGCGGAAGGCCTATTTCATCAACGATTTTGGCGAATGCAATCGCATTGTTTGGCGTAAATTCACTGGGTTTAATGACGATGGTATTACCGGTCAAAAGAGCGGGAGCCATTTTGCGGGCAATGAGGAAGAACGGAAAGTTCCACGGCAGAATGCCGGTAGTCACGCCAAGCGCACGTTTAAACAGAAGGATATTTTCTCCTGGACGATCGCTTTGAATAATCTCGCCCTCGTAACGCCGTGCCCACTCCGCCATATAATCGATATAGTCCGCAGTAAAAGCCACTTCGACTTCAGCCAACTGCTGGATCTTGCCCCCTTCTTCGACAATCAGCGCACTGATTTCACTGGCACGTTCCCGGATCCCGGCGGAGATTTTGCGCAACCAACTGGCGCGTTCAATAGCAGGCAACGCTTCCCATTCTGGTTGTGCACGTTCTGCTGCATCGATTGCCTTACGGGCATCCTCGGCCTGACCATCGGGAATGCGGGAAATGACAACCTCTGTAGCAGGGTTTACCACATCAATCCATGCGTCTCCACGCCAGGTAACAAACTGTCCATCGATATACATAGGATGTTGAACGGGTACTGACATGGGCGACTCCTGTGATTTGCATGTTTGTTTTTGGTAAATTTATTGTTAATTAACATCAATTATCAGAGAGACGGCATCGTGAAAGGACAATTCTGTGAAGGGCTTCATAAAAACAAGTGTAAAAGGAATTAAAGGCAGAAATAAAAGTCAGAAGTCATGCCCGTTTGCAAACAATTGGTTCACGAACGGGCAATTTTTAACGTAACGAGCGACTTTCCATCGCCTCGATGAGCACCGCATCGTGTTTCAGCGTTTGCCATGCCTGGATGACTTCTGCCGGAAAATCAACGTGAACGATAAAATCTCGCCCGCGGGGGCCGTAGCCATCGCTATCATCGCGTAAACGCGGCAGCTCGCCAGTGAGTAGCGATAGATAACGCTCAACCGGCCATAATCCTTGCAACGGATTAACAAAGATTACACTGTCTGCGTTATTTCCTAACTGAGGAACGAATCCGGGATAACTTAACCAGCGTGGTGCATCGGGATTATCCCCGGTTATACGGCGGAACGTCGCCATCGTGCGCCGCTGCATGGTGGGGTCCTGAACAACGATAGCCGTATGAACTCGTTCTACGGCCTGATTCAATAGCGCGATGCTAAAGCGTGCGTTTTCACCGCAGTTTGTTGACTGGTCTTCAATCCAGATTTTTTCATGCGGAATATGCCAGAACTGATGAGCGATATCCGCCAGGATGGTAGCTTCAGCTCTGCCAGTGGTGCGGATAGTGTTGTAGTGTGGATGCTGTGCGATGGCGCTATACAAAAAAGTTGTCGAGTGACCGATACCACCACTAATCAGTAAAGGAATTTGCTGATCGCGGGCAATCTTACATGCCGCATCGATAGTCGGCATAACCGCATTGCCTGCAAGGATCACGCAATCGGCCTGATACGGCACCTCACCGGAGAAATCATCCTGCGCCAGCCACTGTCCGATAACATTTATGGCATCTATGGTTGCCGGCGAAAGCGTCGGAAACGGGGTAATATTCATGGTTCCTCCTTATCGTTCCCTTAAGAATACTGCGTGAGATAATAGTGAGAAGCGGAGCACTCTGAAAGGAGGAAGTCGTATTTCCTTAACTGCCACTCCGCAAGCCTGACATATTTTTTAAGGAAATGCTGTAGATAAACATTATTCATCTTGCAGCAGAGAATTGTATTTTTCTGAACTCCTGAATTTTTTCCCTTATCGTTTTTAGAATTAATAAAAAACCCGGCGCTAAATGCTTACCGGGTTTTAGATTTATCAGGCAAATAGCAGTGTTAACCGCTAATCTGCTCCATCGCCTGCAAAATACGCTTATCCGAAATCGGATAAGGCGTACCAAGTTGTTGAGCGAAGTAACTAACGCGCAGCTCTTCTATCATCCAGCGGACCTCTTTCACGTCTTCATCCTCACGACGTGCAGGCGGCAGTTTGTTGATCCATTGCTGCCATGCCTGCTGGACGTTTTCGACTTTCAGCATCTGAGCACGGTCACGATGCGGATCAATCGCCAGTTTTTCCAGTCGTTTTTCAATCGCCTGCAAATACCGTAACGTGTCGCCCAACCGTTTAAAACCGTTGCCAGTGACAAAACCGCGATACACCAGCCCGCCCATCTGCGCTTTAATGTCAGAAAGCCCCAGCGCCATGGTCATATCCACCCGCCCTTTCAGACGTTTGTTGATATTGAACACCGCAGTGAGGATTTGCTCGACCTGCTTCGCAATATCCACCACCGTGTCGTTCAGTTCAGCGCGGACTTTTTCATGCAGCGCAGCAAAGCCTTCTTCCGTCCAGACCGGGCCACCATTGGCGTCGATCAGTTGATCCACACCGCAGGAGATACAGTCATCGATCAGCTCCAGCACTTTGCCATACGGATTAAAGTACAGCCCCAGCTTGGCTTTGTTTGGCAGCTTTTCGTGCAAGTACTTGATCGGCGATGGAATATTTAGCAGCAGTAAACGGCGAAGACCGTTCCACATTGCCTGCTTCTGTTCCAGCGGGTTATCAAACAGTTTGATCGCTACGCTGTCACGCTCATCCACCAGCGCCGGCCACGCCTTCACTTTGTAGTTGCCGCGCTTCTGCTCGTAACTTTCCGGAAGTTGACCAAAACTCCAGATATGCAGCCCGCTCTGCTCGATACCGTCATCCGCCACGGCAGACAGCGTTTCCTGCACTTTGCCTTTCAGGGCGTCTTTCAGATCCTGTAATGAGCGCCCTTCTTTTAGCTTCTTGTTTTTGTCATCCACCACGCGGAAAGTGATTTTCAGGTGATCGGGCACCTGATCCCAGTGCCAGTCTTCGCGGTCAACGGTGACGCCAGTCATCCGCCGTAACTCTCGTTCAAGGCTGTCGAGCAACGGCAATTCCAGCGGTGTGACGCGGCCTAAAAACGCTTCGGCGTAGTTTGGCGCGGGCACAAAATTACGGCGTACCGGCTTCGGCAGCGATTTAATCAGGGCGATGATCAGCTCACGACGCAGACCGGGGATCTGCCACTCAAACCCACTCTCCTCAACCTGGTTAAGTAGCGGCAGCGGGATATGCACGGTCACACCGTCAGCATCCGCGCCGGGCTCAAACTGATAGCTCAAACGCAGTTTGAGATTGCCCTGATGCCAGAAGTTCGGGTAATCCAGTTTGCTGATTTTTTCCGCCCCTTCTTTGATCAACATGCTCTTTTCAAAGTTGAGCAAATCAGGCGTTTCGCGGCTGACTTTTTTCCACCAACTGTCGAAATGGCGTGCGGAAATCACATCGTGGCTGATGCGCTGGTCGTAGAACTCAAACAACGTTTCGTCATCCACCAGAATATCGCGGCGACGAGTTTTGTGTTCCAGTTCTTCCACTTCGGCCCGTAGTTTCAGGTTTTCACGGAAGAATGCGTGACGCGTCTGCCAGTCACCTTCCACCAGCGCGTGGCGAATAAAGAGTTCACGACATAACGCCGGATCGATCTGGCTGTAGTTGACCTTACGCGCAGCAACAATCGGCAACCCGTAAACGGTGACTTTTTCCGTTGCCATCACCGCGCCCTGCGCCCGTTCCCAGTGCGGTTCGCTGTAGGTGCGTTTGATTAAATGCTGAGCGACAGGTTCCACCCATTCTGGATCGATGCGTGCCGCAATGCGCCCCCACAGGCGGCTGGTTTCTACCAGTTCCGCCACCATTACCCATTTCGGCGGCTTTTTGAATAAACCAGAACCGGGGAAGATGGAGAAACGCGCGTTACGTGCGCCGGTATATTCTTGTTTATCGGCATCTTTCATGCCGATATGCGAAAGCAAACCGGTCAGCAACGCAATGTGAATTTCGCGATAATCCGCCGGTTCGCTGTTAACCGGAATGCCAAGTTCTTTCACCACCTGGCGCAACTGGGTGTAGATATCCTGCCATTCGCGCACGCGCAGATAGTTGAGATAATCAGTACGACACAGGCGACGGAAGGCGTTAGAAGAAAGCGCCTTTTGCTGCTCGCCAAGATAATTCCACAGATTTACAAACGCGAGGAAGTCAGACTCTTTGTCGTGGAAGCGACGATGTTTTTCGTCCGATGCCTGCTGCTTGTCCATTGGCCGCTCACGCGGGTCCTGAATAGAGAGCGCGGACGTGATAATCATCGCCTCACGCACGCAGCCATGTTTTTGCGCTTCCAGCACCATACGCGCCAGACGTGGGTCGACAGGCAACTGCGAGAGCTGGCGACCGAGCGGCGTCAGTTTATAGGCGCTGGCCTGTTCATCAGTGGTGATCGCGCCCAGCTCTTCGAGCAGACGCACGCCATCCTGGATATTGCGTTTATCCGGTGCTTCGACAAACGGGAATGCGGCGATATCGCCCAAGCCCAGTGCGGTCATCTGCAAAATAACCGAGGCCAGGTTAGTACGCAGAATTTCTGGGTCGGTAAACTCCGGGCGCGAGAGGAAATCGTCTTCGGAATAGAGACGAATACAGATCCCTTCTGACACACGGCCGCAGCGGCCTTTACGCTGATTAGCTGAAGCCTGCGAAATTGGCTCAATCGGCAAACGCTGCACTTTGGTGCGATAGCTGTAGCGGCTGATACGCGCCGTACCTGGGTCGATAACGTATTTAATACCCGGTACGGTCAGCGAGGTTTCCGCGACGTTGGTCGCCAGTACAATGCGTCGCCCGCTGTGCGACTGGAACACGCGGTTCTGTTCGCTGTTGGAAAGCCGTGCATAAAGCGGCAAGATTTCGGTATGGCGTAAGTTCAGCTTGTTCAGCGCATCGGCGGTATCGCGAATTTCTCGCTCGCCGCTCATAAAGATCAGAATGTCGCCAGGGCTTTCCTGGCTCAGTTCATCTACGGCGTCAAAAATCGCCTGCAACTGGTCGCGCTCGGTGTCATCGGCTTCTTCAACAATCGGGCGATAGCGCACTTCCACCGGATAGGTCCGACCGGAGACTTCGATAATCGGCGCATTATTAAAGTGGCGCGAAAAGCGTTCCGGGTCGATAGTCGCGGAAGTGATAATAATTTTTAGGTCAGGACGCCGCGGCAGCAACTCTTTCAAATAGCCGAGAAGAAAATCGATATTCAGGCTGCGTTCGTGCGCTTCGTCAATAATGATGGTGTCGTACTGCATCAGCAGGCGGTCTTGCTGGATCTCTGCCAGCAGGATGCCGTCGGTCATCAGCTTGACCATCGTGTTATCACTAACGTGATCGCTGAAACGCACTTTGTAACCGATGCAACCGCCCGGCTCCGTTTTTAGCTCTTCCGCAATACGGTTCGCCACCGTTCGCGCCGCCAGCCGACGCGGCTGGGTATGGCCGATCAGCCCTTTAATCCCGCGACCCAGCTCCATACAGATTTTCGGTAGCTGAGTCGTTTTACCGGAACCCGTTTCCCCGGCGACGATCACCACCTGGTGGTCACGAATCGCTTCGAGAATGTCCTGCTTTTTCTGACTAACCGGCAAATTGTCCGGGTAAGTAATCTCCGGTCGTGCCGCTTCACGCAGCAGGACTTTCCCTGCCGCATGGTCAATCTCTTTCGCCATCTCCTGGAAAATGGCCTGTTGTGCATCAGGATTTTTAACCTTCTTCACGCCGTGCAGACGGCGAGAAAAACGCAGTCTGTCACGCAGCATCATCGAATCCAGCCGCTGCTGCAAGGCAGTAAAGGTCAATTTTTGTTGTTCTGTCATAACGTTAGTGGGCAGTAGTCTGCCTGATTAATTTTCTTTTAAATGATAGATATAGAGTACCACATCGCGGCTTTCTATGCGTTGTTCAATAAATTCGAACATAGGCTTCGATTTATTGCGCTATCTCTGTGGCAGAATTGTGAATAAAGTGTCAACAAGCAACGGGGCATTGCCCATTCAAATATCTATAAGGAAACACCATGAGCAAGGTATTAGTTCTTAAATCCAGCATCCTGGCAGGGTACTCTCAGTCTAATCAGTTGTCCGATTATTTTGTTGAACAATGGCGCGAAAAGCACTCCGCTGATGAAATCACCGTGCGTGACCTGGCTGCAAATCCGATTCCGGTCCTGGATGGCGAACTGGTTGGTGCACTGCGTCCGAGCGATGCGCCGCTGACTCCGCGTCAGCAGGAAGCTCTGGCGCTTTCCGATGAGCTGATTGCCGAGCTGAAAGCCCACGACGTTATCGTTATTGCGGCACCGATGTATAACTTCAATATCTCGACCCAGTTGAAAAACTATTTTGACCTGGTTGCACGTGCAGGCGTTACTTTCCGCTATACCGAGAAGGGTCCGGAAGGCCTGGTCACCGGTAAAAAAGCCATCGTTATCACCAGCCGCGGTGGGATCCATAAAGATGGCCCAACGGATCTGGTGACGCCGTATCTGTCCACATTCCTGGGCTTTATCGGCATTACCGATGTGAAATTTGTCTTCGCCGAAGGGATCGCGTACGGCCCGGAAATGGCAGCGAAAGCACAGTCTGACGCGAAAGCAGCCATCGACAGTATTGTTGCTGAATAACCGGACACGATCTTGATGTGGACTGTAGATATTCAGTCCACATCTCAATCCGCTTACCTGTTTTCCCATAATTTCAGCATCGCTTTGTGCTCTTCCTTAAGCACAATCCGCGAGCGTCTGGCTCGAATATAACTAATCGCTTCATCAACGGTTTTACAATGTCCGTAACATAACAGCCATGCCGCCACCACCAGCGCACTGCGCGATAATCCCAACGCGCAATGGACCAGAACGCTGCCTTGCTCTTCGCGTAATGTTTCCAGCATCGCCACGGCCTGTCGGAGCTCCCCCTCTTCCGGAACCACCAGATCCAACATCGGTACACAAAAATAGAGTCGATCTTTTGTCGCTCGTCCGCGAGGGAATTCAAAGGTGACGTCCAGAACCGCATTCTGTGCCGGAATATGTCGTGGAAACGCCCCTAAATAAACACCAGCAGTAATTTTGCTCACCGGCTCCAGGCGAAGACAAAACCAACGCATAGACAGCCACATCCCGATACGCCAGGGCAATGTCAGCCAGTAAACGGCGGGCGGGAGTTTCCCCTGACTATCTTTCCCTGTTGTTATCGCGCCAAGCCCACCGTACCCACGGCCAATGATGAATAGCGATAATACTGGCCAACATAACCAGACTGACCACCATAACTGAAGCATTATCATTAGCTCCATCAACACAATGCACGAGCACGCGCCTACGACATATGGCAGTGCTATTTTGATTCGACGTTGATCAGGTTTCTGATAATTCCAACGACGGTCGACGGGCACTATCCAGTCAATTAACATACCTACCGCCAGCCCCGTGATGACATCAATAAAATGATGCTGCCAGGTCGTCAGCGTCGAAATGGCGATGAGTAAAAACCATCCGCCGCAGACTTTACGCCACCTCACAGCCAGATGCTGACGAAAGTGACGCCAAAGTAGCCAGCAGAGAATAATATGCAGCGAAGGAGACTGGTTATAAGGCAGATCAAACAGTTCAAGTTGCGAAAATAGCCATCCTGTCACCCCACTCACTTCAGGACGGATAAAACTAAACTTCAGCGGATAGAGAAAAAAACCGCAGCAGGCCATTACCGTTGCCAGAATAAGCCGGTGAACCAGTCGGCGCTGTTCGAATGTCGAGCTACAAATGAACAGCGAAAATCCATATAAAAGATCCAGACTCCAGTAAGGAACAATAGTCCAGGGAAGAAAAGGGATCGCCGTTTCCCAACCGAATACCTGACTGGGGATATCATGGTTGTTAAGATCCTGAGTCGCGGTGAACTGATTAAGAAATCCATATGTAAAGAAGAAAAACGGGGCCAGCAACAATAACCAGCCAGCTCCTTGTAGCAATACGTTCCGGCGTTCAGTTATCACGACGCACCGCCATCGAAACCGTAAAAATGCCCCACTCATCAATCCGTTGTGTGCATTTATCAAATCCGGTATCATGCACGAGCGAATCCATCTCCCCTTGAGAACGCACGCGCATTACCCACGGTTTACCATCTTTATGACTGGTTAACACCCCGGCAATCAGCTCCAGTTGTGGGTGCCACGGCTGCCCGGTGTAGATGAGAATGCCACCCGGATCGATGGCATTGGCAAGACCTGCGAGTGAGTTTTTTACCTGCTCATTTTCGGGAAAAAGCTCATACAGGCCAGAGACAATCGCCAGCGTAGGCCGCGGAGTTAACGTGCTGAGTTCTGCCGGATTAAACGCATCGCCCTGTTCAAAACGCGCCCGCCCAGACATTCCCCGTTGGGCAATCATCTCTTGCCCTTGTGCAACATTTACCTCACTGTAATCACGTAACAAAATTTCGCTTATGGCGGGCTCGTTTGCCAGCGCATCCAGTACATAGCGCCCATGCCCTGCGGCAATGTCAACCACGCGGACGGCTAAACCTTTGGCGTGGAGATGGGCAACGGCTTGTTTAATCAGCATTTGTAAATGGGTTTTGCGCTGGCGAATACCGCGCCAGCCAACACTGTTCAGGTAGATTTTGTCGATAAAGCGCCCGAATGCGTTACTGCCTTGCGGTTGATTTTGATAGACATAATCCAGCGAACTGCCTGAATCAAAGCCGGTACTCATTCCGAGATGCAGGCCCGCAGAGTGCGCCCCGAACAGTTTCATCGCCTTTCGCATAAAGCGATACGCCAAATCAACCGGCGATAACGGCACGGGTCCACCAGAAAGGAGCCGCCATCGATCCGCTGATGGTCCAGTGCGGTCTTCATGCTGATAATCAAATTTTTGTGACTTGTTAGCATATAAACGGCTGATAAAGCTTTGCATTTTTTCAAATGCCTGCTCCCTGTTCTCTTCACCCAACGTGTCGTGATAAAAGCCTGGCAGCAGATGCAGCTCTTTCAGAGGACTACGTAAACGCTGATAAAAATCAATCTGCGGTTGGCGATGCACCACATAGTCATCGCCTGATATCAGAAGTTGCGTGGGGAGCGTAATCGCCGCCGCATCGCTAACAATACGTTCAGACGTTTTATAGAGATCGAGCAAGATATTGACGGCAATCGCCCGTGTGATCAGCGGATCATTATTGAAACTCGCCACCCGTTGCCGATCGTGGGTCAGATAACGCCCTTTCACATAGGAATTAATAAAAAACAGACCACGCAGACGATGCCATAACGCCAGCCCAGGACGTGCCAGCGGCACATACAATTTAACCTTAAAGGCCGGAGATACCAGCACTAGTCCGCGAATAGCAGGCGCATAATCATGAACCCATGTGGCAACCATCACTGCGCCGACGCTTTGCGCGATCACAACCACCTCTTCCAGTCCGACCTGGCTGTCGCTGGCAGCAAAACGGACAAATTCATCAACATCCTGCACTGAACGCGCAAGAGACGGACTATAACCACGCGGCCCCGAAGTTTGTCCATGCCCTCGGGCATCCCATGCATAAAAAGCAGTATCTGGCATCGCCAGTTCATCAACGATATGTTGTAGACGACCAGAATGTTCATGACCGCGATGAAATAAGACGATGACCTTTTTCGCCCCTGGCAGTAAAGTGGGCCAGTGCCGATAAAACAACGCTGTATTATCACTGGTGGTAAAAAAATGCTCCCCAGGGATGCGTGAATTTTCCATTTTCTCTATTTTCCTTCAGTAACAGCAGTAGCGAATAAAATAAAAAAATACCGGAGCGGTGAAAATTAATGAGTCAATCCTGTCAAGGAGTCCGCCATGTCCTGGTAATAGTTTTCCACTATCTTTAACACCAATATCTCGTTTGATGGCTGACATCACTACATCGCCGCAAAAACCACTAATACCGATTAACAAACCCGCTAATAATGCCTGTAATGTATCTAGCGGTGTAAGCAACGGTCCAATAATCAGTGACGCAATCATGGTGGTGATTACGCCGCCCATCAGACCTTCCAATGTTTTTCCCGGGCTGACTTTAGGGACCACTTTTCTTCTGCCGCAGGATTTTCCCCATAAATACTGTGCAATATCGTTTGACTCGGTTAATGCCAAAAGAAATAACACCAGTAACGCCCCGCCCTGGATATTTGTGGTTGGCAACATTAATAACCAGGCGGCATGACTCAAGGCGAAAACGGTCATTATCCAGCCACAAAAAATGGCGCTCACGGTATGCAGAAAACCGGAGGGGTCACCCACTAAAACTCGCCAGGTGGCTAATATCAGAAACCCAGCCAAAGGTATAAATAACAGAAACAGCTCAAAGCAATTAAAACCGATAAGCAAATAGTTAAGAGGAATACCCCAATATAACCAACGCGGAAAATGTACAGATATAAGCGTACAATATTCTTTCAATGCCAGAAAACTTATCAGCGCAAAAAACGTCAACGTCATCCAGCGTGGACCTGAAATCACCAGTGAAAAACAAATGACGATGCCCCACCAGGTACGAATACGTAATGTAACCTCACCCCCTTTTCTCTCCGGTAACCGCCATACCAGAAAACGGTTTATCAGCGTTGCTAAAATTAACAACGCGAAAAGTGTTGCCAGAGATTTTTCCAGCATTATCTTTCAGCACTCATAAAAAGCACACTCCGACAACGATTAATCGCAGTCCAGAGAAGCAGAATTGAAGCAATGCTCCATAAAAGATTATTCCATTGCATCCACTGTGGATAAATGGCAACGGCCAGCCCCCACAATCCAAATATTAACGCGCGATCGCTTTTGCCAAATGGACCGGCATAACTGCGAATACCGTTAATCGTCTGCGCGAGTAAACCGCAAAACTCAGTCAATATGGTGCAAAATAACATGAGTATTACGAGTGATGCGTTACTTACCGGTAAAAATAAAAACGGTAAATAAAGCGCAATATCGGAAATAACATCGCCAGTTTCATTCAAAATCGCCCCAAGACGTGTTTGCTGATTGCACTCACGCGCCATCATGCCATCCAGCGCATTGAGTGCCATACGGACAAAAAGCACGATGGGCAATAGCAAAAAGAGGATGGGTTGTGCGACCAACATCAACAGCAATCCTGTAATAAGAGAAAGCGCCAGTGCAGCAAGAGTGATGTGATTCGCTGTAACATGGTGCTTATAAAGCCAAAACATCGTCGGTCTTAACAGCGGCTGAAAGAGCGGTTTTATCTGGTAGAGCGTCATTTATCATTCCGTGATATTCAGTTTGCTCTATGGTGCATCAATTCCGACGGCGGAGATATCACAACGCGCAGCATCAACGTAAATTCGGAATATATCAAGATGTGGTGGATGAATGCCCTACACATCTGTTTGATTACCGTCTGGATATCAGTGAGATACCATCTATCACTGTACGAATCAATGAATCCATCGCCTTTTCCCTGATTATCCAGCCGCAAATCCTGGCCTTAAACATATGCACTCCATGCCATTAAAAAAGAAACAAAAGGGAAATGCATCTTTCCCTTTTGTATATTCGTTATTCTCGCGAAATACCATCCAACGTAGACAACACTTTCTCAGAAAGATGCAATTTTTCAGCAGCCATATTCTCCCGTAAATGCGCAACAGAAGATGTTCCAGGAATCAGCAAAATATTCGGTGAACGCTGTAACAGCCACGCCAGCGCCACCTGCATTGGTGTCGCATTAAGGCTCGCAGCAACATCGGAAAGCGTGGAGGATTGCAGCGGCGTAAAGCCCCCGAGCGGGAAGAACGGCACGTAGGCAATGCCATCACGAGCCAAAGCATCAATCATTGCGTCATCAGCACGGTGGGCAATGTTGTATTCGTTCTGCACGCAGACGATTTCGGCAATCTTTCGCGCCTCTGCAACCTGCGTCGGTGTGACGTTACTCAGGCCAATATGTTTTACCAGGCCTTGTTGTTGCATCTCCGCCAGCACTGTCAGGCTGGCCTCAATCGATCCTTCCGTCGGGCCATGACCATCCCCCATCATAACGCGCAGGTTAACCACATCCAGTACGTCCAGGCCGAGATTACGTAGATTATCGTGTACCGCTTTTTGCAGCTCTGCCGGAGAAAATGCGGGTAACCAGGAAGCGTCCTCTCCACGCCGCGCACCAATTTTAGTGACAATTGTCAGGTCGTCAGAGTACGGATAAAGCGCTTCGCGGATAATCTGATTGGTGACGTGCGGACCATAAAAGTCGCTGGTATCAATATGATTGACGCCCAATGCCAGCGCCTCGCGCAGCACGGTTATAGCGACGTGGCGATCTCTGGGCGGGCCAAAAACCCCAGGACCAGCCAGTTGCATCGCGCCATAACCAAGACGGTTAACGGATTTTGTACCGAGAGTAAATGTGTTGCTGCTCATCGTACCCTGCCCTGTAATAAAACGGATTAAGAAAAATCAGTATAGAAATGAATAGAGATAAATAATGCGAAGGCGTAAACAAGATTACTGGATGAGTAGCTCTAATATCCTGAAAGACACCAAAACAAAACGCGTCAAGCACCGCATCCGGCAATAAAAAAACCGCAACCTGTATCAGCGTTGCGGTTTATGTATTACATGCTAAAAATTAGAATGTTTTCTTGAAGTTTAGCATCACACCTTTATCACTGATGCCGTCTTCTTTCCAGTGGAAGGCATCTAACTGCAATGCACTCTCCTGGCTACTGTATTTCACACCCATCGTCGCCAGGCTGTTGAAACCACCGCCACTCTGACCATCGTCAATGTTGAAACGTTGGCTTCCAGCGCCCGAAATACTCGCAGTACGTTGACTTTTCACATAGCTCAGATTCGGCCCACCTTCCAGCGTGGCGTTCGCACTCCAGCCTTCTTTCCCTGCATAGTCCAGTTTCAGCCCAACGATGCTGTCCACCGCCGTTTCGCTGCCGCTGTTCATGCTCAGGTTAAAGTCACCCGCATTGCGTTCCTGATAGCCACCTTCCAGCGTATGACGCAGTTTCACACCCGCATAAGGCGTCACATTCAGACCTTCACGCAGTTCAAAGGTTTTTGCCCCTTCACTACGGAATTCCAGATACTGCTGTTTCACATTAGCATCAGCGGTTTTGTTGACGTCGCCGTAAGCTATCGAGCGACTGCTATCGAGATTATGCACATCATAACGCAGGGCGTTATTCCAGCTCATACCGTTGTCAAACGCCATCTGGTGTTTCAGACCGAAGAACTGGCTGTAACCGCCAGTCACACCATTATCGCCTACGGTATCTGAACCATTACCCTCCAGACGCGCAATACCGTATTCCAGACTCAGATTCTGATATTCAGTCAGTGTCATGGATTTACGCAGCGCCATCATGTCGTACTGTGTATTATTTCCCAGTTCAGCACGCGGGTCGCCTTTCGCTACCACGTTGAAGGCCAGACCGTTTGCAACTTCCGGTGCTGCATCGGACAGCATGCTGAAGCGGTTACTTAACACTCGTGCTTCATTAAATACCGTTGTTGCCTGGCTGCCGCTAATTTGTTTCAGCGCACTGTTCAGTTCAGCAGTCGTTCCTACGTTCAGACTAGTGTACAGGTCGTTATTGGTGTAACCCGAATCCAGTACCTGAGCGACATTATTAACTGAAGAATCCGTCACAACATCCGTATAGGCGTTTTTGGTCATCGTGACGTCTACGTTGCCGCTGGCATCAGTGCTGCCCTGAGCATTCCACATTACCGTGGAAGAAGAAATATTCTCAGCCCCGGAAATATTTTCACCTTTGAAAACATCATTAATCACAACAGTCGTATCGGCAGTACCTGCACTGAACCCGGTATTTACCTTGACGTTGTCGCTGATGACAAGGTTATTGGCTTTCAACATACCAGAGGTGCCATCGCTATTGGTACCAATAGTGTAGTTAGTCAGTTTTTGCTGTGCACTGGAGTCCGCAGGTACTGTGGGTACTGACCCCTGCGTAGGTGTGCTCGTTGCTGCAGGAACGATAATATCAGTAGTACTGTTATGATCGTTCAGCGTACCGGTGGTACCCGGTGCATAGATATCACATCCCGTATCACACAGCAGGTTAATTTCACCATTGTTAATGATCGCTTTGGTCTTTCCACCGAAGGCCCAGGAATTATCTGCGTAAACGTTAATTACACCGCTTTGTGCGTTATTAATTGTCGTATCACTGCCATTCCCCTTGATACCAATTAACCCTGTACCGTTAGTGCCGTCCGCTTGACCTTGCGCCGTACCGACATTGATGGTCCCACTATTCACCAGTTGAACCGTATAGCTGGTGGTTCCCCCGCTGATAGCGACTGCACCATCACCCTGCACATTAATAGTGCCGGCGTTGGCAAAGTTATAGCCGCGACCAAGATCAATTAACGGTGCATTTGGATTCACGCCGCTAATTACACCCGTGTCGGTATTCCAGATCCATTTTCCGTTGCTGTTAGAACCCGTACTTGCCGTTTTAATTGCACTGTAGCCGTTGACCGCAGTAATGGTGCCACGGTTAACTTGCGCGAGTGAATCGCCGGTGCGGGTTACGTTAACAATGGCATTTTCTCCACCCGAAACGGCGCTGCTGCTGTTGCTGAGTGTTGCGCCTGCTTCGTTATAAAGCAGGAAGCTGCCACTGATAAGCGACTTACCGTCAGCCATTACAGCCATCGTTCCCGTGTTAACCACATTTTGCTTATAGCTTGAGCCAGCAACCGAACCGCTGAAGTTGCCCTCATTGAAAAACGAGTTGCTACCCGTTAGCGATAACTGATCAGTGATAATGCTACCCGATGCTCGGTTATAGACATTCGCGGCTGCGCTAATGGTGTCAGAATTGAGTAAGCCGCTGTTTTCCAGCCCTTGCCCGATGGATAGCTCTCCGTTAATTGTCAGGTTGGCCTTATCCTGGTTATAAAGCCACGCTTTGGCAGCCACATTGCTATTCAGCGTTTCATTGCCGTAGTTTGCCAGCGCTTTGGTCGTCACAAACCCGCCACTTGAAGCAGTTCGCATATCCGTTTCGCCGCTGCCTGTCAGTGCTGTCAGCAGATCCAGATTCTCCGGAATAGCCCCCATGTGAGAGTCTGCACTGTCCATTGGCGAGCCGAGAAGGTTTATCTCACCATAGTTCAGAATTGTCCCTGTACCGTCGTTATAAAACGCCTGCCCCGTATCGACGTTAATATTGATCACGCCTGTTTTATCGTTGATAGCGGTGCCTCTGTTATAGACCGCCATTCCCACGAGCATATTCGCGCCCAAGCTGCCATCGTAATTTCCGTTTTTCTCCAGATTGATAATGCCCTGGTTAATAACCATGTTGCTGGCACCGTAAGCAGCCATAGCAGCACCGGCATTATAAACAGTGATTACACCGCCTTGTTGGTTAGTCGCAACACCGTTGCTTCTTGCGCCACCACCACTATTCGTTCCGGTGGCCATACCAACACCGTAATCTATAGCCGTGCTGGAAGGGAGGTCAGTACGCAGCGTCGTGGTGTCGTTTTGATCGACCCAAAGCGTATCCAGCGTGATTTTCCCGGCGTTATCCGCTGCGGAGTCATCAACTGCCAACATACCAATGTTGCCGCGCCCGTACATGTCAATAACGCCGCTTTCGCTGTTAAGAACAGTGCCTTTACCGTAGGCCTCCATTCCCATCATACTCGACACGCTATTATTGAATACCCTCGGGTCTGCAACACCGGCTGTAGAGCCCAGATTGAGAACACTGTGCTGTTCCATCACTTTTGCAGTGATCGTTCCGTTGTTCACAGCACTACCGCCACTGGAGCTTAAAAAGGCCATGTGGTCAGGTTCTGAGAACGATGTCTCCGGAGAAGAATAGTCATATTGAGAAAGCGTAATATTTCCGTTGTTAATACCGGTAGAGTTTTCGCCCCAAATGCCTGCAAAACTGATATTCCAGATATCCACATCACCATTGTTGACGACCTGTGAACCCGTATCAACCTTGATAATTTGCGGAGTTTGCGCGAAATAGTGCTCGTAAACACTAATGTCCTGCATACTGAACGTAGCGTCACTACCAATTTCAAGCGCCGCCTTATTGCTTAGCTGAAGAATGTTGGCATAGCCTAACGGCAAAGAGCCGCTGATAGTAGAATCACCGTTCAGATAAACTTTGGATTGTCCATCGACACTAACAAGAGGTGTCTTACCAAAGTAGCTGCGCTTATCGGCAATAGTTGAACCGTCTGCCAGCGCGTTTTTCTCGCCCACAAACTGAATGCCGCCATTCAAATTGACGGTGTTACCATCGCCAGACACGGTAAGCCCAGAAATATTCTCCTGGCTACCATCAAACTCCATGTATTTGCGTGAGGTTAACTCACTATCTGCAATAACGGTTAGCTTACCGTCCAGTGATACCGTGTTACTGTTGCCGCTGATATTCACACCAACGGATGGGTCGTAGAAATAATCTACCGCGTTATCTGCGGTTTGATCTTTATCCACCAGAATATTACCGGTGATATCAACGGTATTACTCTCGCCTGAGATGTTAACGCCTGTCGCTTTCTGCCCGGTGACATTGATATCTTTCGCCGCCAGCGTCACGCTGTTGTTGTCGCCGCTAAGCGCCATGCCCGTTGAAAAATCGCCCACTTTCATGCTGCCAGCCAGCGAGATAATCCCCTCATTGGTAACGAGGCTGAATCCGGTAGCCGAATTGCTGACGTCAATATCGCCCGTATTGGTCAACGTCGCACTGTCGCCATTGATGGACACACCAACCGAGTCAGTACCTGTGATGGTCATTTTGCCTTTAGTGTCGACCTTGGCATTGTTGCCTGTAATGTCGATACCGCGGCCGCCGCTGCTAACCGTGAGTTCACCTTCCTGAGTAACGGTGGCGTTATTACCTGCGATCTCGGTGCCGGTGGAATCTTTGCCGTCAACGGTGGTGTTGCCGTTATTGTTCACGGTGGCTTCGTCGCCGTTAACCTGCGTGCCGGTGCCGCCGTTGCTGATGGCATTGTCACCGTCGTTGTTCACGACCGCCTTGTCGCCGTCTATCTGAATGCCAATCGAATCCGCATCCGCAACGGTCATGCCGCCTTTGTTGTCCACCGTTGCGCTGTCGCCGGTGATATCAATCCCGTGACCGCCACCGCTCACATCCAGCTCGCCGTCCTGGTTCACCACCGCGTTGTTACCCGCGATTTCAGTTCCGGTCGAACCCTGACCGTCTACGGTGGTATTGCCGCTGTTGTTGGCCGTCGCATCATCACCCGTAATGCGGGTTCCGGTGCCGCCATCAAGGATCGTGCTGTCACCGTCGTTGTTGACGATAGCTTTGTCACCGTTTATCTCGGTGCCCGTGGAATCCTTGCCGTCAACGGTGGTGTTGCCGTTATTGTTCACGGTGGCTTCGTCGCCGTTAACCTGCGTGCCGGTGCCGCCGTTGCTGATGGCATTGTCACCGTCGTTGTTCACGACCGCCTTGTCGCCGTCTATCTGAATGCCAATCGAATCCGCATCCGCGACGGTCATACCGCCTTTGTTATCCACCGTTGCGCTGTCGCCGGTGATATCAATACCGTGACCGCCGCCGCTCACATCCAGCTCGCCGTCCTGATTCACCACCGAGTTATTACCCGCGATTTCAGTTCCGGTCGAACCCTGACCATCAACGGTGGTATTGCCGCTGTTGTTGGCCGTCGCATCATCACCCGTAATGCGGGTTCCGGTGCCGCCATCAAGGATCGTGCTGTCACCGTCGTTGTTGACGATAGCTTTGTCACCGTTTATCTCGGTGCCCGTGGAATCCTTGCCGTCAACGGTGGTGTTGCCGTTATTGTTCACGGTGGCTTCGTCGCCGTTAACCTGCGTGCCGGTGCCGCCGTTGCTGATGGCATTGTCACCGTCGTTGTTCACGACCGCCTTGTCGCCGTCTATCTGAATGCCAATCGAATCCGCATCCGCAACGGTCATGCCGCCTTTGTTGTCCACCGTTGCGCTGTCGCCGGTGATATCAATCCCGTGACCGCCACCGCTCACATCCAGCTCGCCGTCCTGGTTCACCACCGCGTTGTTACCCGCGATTTCAGTTCCGGTCGAACCCTGACCGTCTACGGTGGTATTGCCGCTGTTGTTGGCCGTCGCATCATCACCCGTAATGCGGGTTCCGGTGCCGCCATCAAGGATCGTGCTGTCACCGTCGTTGTTGACGATAGCTTTGTCACCGTTTATCTCGGTGCCCGTGGAATCCTTGCCGTCAACGGTGGTGTTGCCGTTATTGTTCACGGTGGCTTCGTCGCCGTTAACCTGCGTGCCGGTGCCGCCGTTGCTGATGGCATTGTCACCGTCGTTGTTCACGACCGCCTTGTCGCCGTCTATCTGAATGCCAATCGAATCCGCATCCGCAACGGTCATGCCGCCTTTGTTGTCCACCGTTGCGCTGTCGCCGGTGATATCAATCCCGTGACCGCCACCGCTCACATCCAGCTCGCCGTCCTGGTTCACCACCGCGTTGTTACCCGCGATTTCAGTTCCGGTCGAACCCTGACCGTCTACGGTGGTATTGCCGCTGTTGTTGGCCGTCGCATCATCACCCGTAATGCGGGTTCCGGTGCCGCCATCAAGGATCGTGCTGTCACCGTCGTTGTTGACGATAGCTTTGTCACCGTTTATCTCGGTGCCCGTGGAATCCTTGCCGTCAACGGTGGTGTTGCCGTTATTGTTCACGGTGGCTTCGTCGCCGTTAACCTGCGTGCCGGTGCCGCCGTTGCTGATGGCATTGTCACCGTCGTTGTTCACGACCGCCTTGTCGCCGTCTATCTGAATGCCAATCGAATCCGCATCCGCGACGGTCATACCGCCTTTGTTATCCACCGTTGCGCTGTCGCCGGTGATATCAATACCGTGACCGCCGCCGCTCACATCCAGCTCGCCGTCCTGATTCACCACCGCGTTGTTACCCGCGATTTCAGTTCCGGTGGTGCCTTTGCCGTCGACGATGGTTTTTCCAGTGTTGTTTACTGTGGTATTGTCGCCCGTAATAACGAGCTCACCGTTGTGATTATATTGCCACTTCGTTGCACCATCTGCGCTCATCCCTTCAAGGGCAACCGTGTTATTCGTTTCATCAATCTGCCAAAGATTAATAGTCGCCTTACGCCCATTGCTATCTTGCAGAGAAATAGTCCCGTCAGCATTCTCGGTATAAGTAAAAACTGAATCGCGAATAGTTAACGTTTTTTCTGTTTTATCGAGGATAACGTCATTATTAAACGAAATCGGTTTGGGAGGCGTCGGGGTATCATCCGGACCATCGTCTGGTATTATCTCATCTCCGCCAGGAGTTGGAGGAACTGGAGTGTCGTCTGAATCATCATCAGGTGGAGTTGGTGGAAGTGGAGAATTATTGCGATGATGATCATCATCGTCGTTTAGTTCCACTATGGCTAAGGTTGTGATTAACGCAGTAGCAGCACCTGTGACAAGCCATGGCATCAGGTTCTGTTCGACTACAGAGGAGCATTCAGAGGGTAAGCGTTTAAGCTCTTCTGGACTGAGTTTTCCAGGATCTGCTGGACAAGTCACATTGGTATTTTTCTTTTCACCTGTGGTGGTTTCTATTTCTGTAATATCTGCCGCCCAACCCTGACCACTCAGAGCTAATGCAATACAGGCCGACAATAGAGTTTTCCTTTGCATAATAAATCCTTCTGGCGAATATAAAGAAGGTCGGATACCCTGACCCGACCAATTGATTATTTAAAACATAGAGGACGTCCAATATTGCCAGTAGATTGTTACCTAATCAAACATATTTTCTGACAATCTGGATTTATAATACAGAGAAATAAATAAACCTGCGAAACATACAAATTATCTATATTATATAAATTATAAATTCAAATGCGTCACATAGATATTTATTTAATAAAAAAACGGTATAAACCAATACTCGAATAAATAAAGCAGAGCCGAAACATAACTCAGCCTTATAATTAAAAGAGCAAAATGTTTCCGGAAAATAGATTAATCGCCTTCTCCTGTAGCGTTATCCCGATATTGCGGTTTTGCTATTAAAATTTTCGCATCCATTTACCGTTTATCCCTTGTACATATTCCCCGGGTTTGGCCCGTTCTACGAGCTTTTGCCCGGCGAGTTTCGCGATATCATCCACCGACACATTATTCTGCTTTGCCAGTTGTTGATAGCTCGCTTTACGTTCGGCATTGATGTCGGTTACTAATTTCTCAGTTTCAGCATCTGTTTTCAGCGCAACCAGATAACCATAAAATGTTTCCCCTACCCGCCCCTGAGTTCTGGCTTCATCCAGAGTCAATGCCATTACATTGCTGCTTACCAAGCCAACAAGAAATGCACAAAGAAGTAATGTTCTTTTCATCATCACCTCAAAAAAGATCGCTACGGGTCTCAAGCAGCTCTTCGACATCTTTGTCTGCCTTGATGATGATCTCATGCTCAATTTTAACGTTCATATTGATAGTGATCGGTTCCTTAGGTGCAGCGACTTCAATGCGAGGCGTACAGCCAACCAGCATAAAAGATGACGTCAACGCAGCCAGTAAAATTTTCATTGTTTATCCTCACACTCTTTTCCTTGCGGACAGTCATTTCCCGGCAGACGCGCGTTCTGCTCCAGCCATGCCTGGAGATTATCGCCAAAGCGTAAACTGCGCCACAGCGTAAAAATATTCTCTTCATGATGGTAATTAAGATTTACCGTACCGCTTTTACCATCAACGCGACTGGTACCTGTAATATTGGCCTGCATGGTTAATAAACCGAGATTATCTAAATTAATTTTTGTCGATGAACGGCTAATTTCCATATAGCGCAACCAGTTAATTGCTGAACCCGCGGTCATATTGTCTTTCACCACCGCATCTGCGGTGTCTTTATCCAGCCGCAAGGTCATCGGCCCGCTATTTGCCAGCCAGCCGTCTTTCACTATCCATTTTTCGTTGTTTAGCCATAACGGCAATGCACCACTAAATGCCCCGGACATGGCGAATTGTTTCGGATTGACGGCGCTAACCAGTTCGCTGGAGGAAAGATTATTCAGTCGCAACAGTGCCGGATCATGTTGCGGCATACGTAATTGTTTCATCAGCACGTTACCGCCTAACACATCGACGCTAACATCAGTCAACAGCAATGGTTCTTCTTCAGTCCACGGATAACGACCTTGCAAATCAGCCGTAATATTTTTCGCTGTCACCAGATTAATCACTTCGGCAATTCGCAACGTAACGGGACCGCGAGTCCCCAGATGCCAGGCTCCATCGGCAAAACGGAAAGGCAGGACAAAATCGACACCGTTAACCTGATTATCTGGCATCCAGGCACTACCGCCTTTCAACACGCCGTGCCCTCCCGCGCGGAATCCTTGTTCAGGCGCAGCTGAAAATGCAACCTGAGCATACAGTTCACCATCGCATAAGTTCATCTTCCAGTCGGGTGGCACCAGCGGCTGGAATACAGTCAGTGATTGTTTAGGCCACCAGGCGTTACCGCGCAGACGAATACCGTCCCAGCGACCATTTACCCGAACCGGGCCAATCTCACCAGCATGTAAATCGCCTTTAAAGAGGAAATACGTCGGATCGCGCCCATCGACGCTAAATTTTAAGGTTGATGGCGGTAACACACTGCCGCCAGTGAACAGCGTTTGCCCGGCGTCCAGTGACAGAGCGCCGCTGAAGGAGGGATGCTGTGCGTCACGTACCCAGACGACGGGCTTGTCGAGAATTAATCTCGGCTTTTCTACCGTCATCGTACCGTATTGTAACTGGTCGAAACCGGTGGAGAGATCGGTCAGCGTAATCGTGCTGTCATGCCACTCACCTTTTCCTGCGACATCCCAGGTGGCATTCATCGGTGTAAAACTCCCTTTTCCCCAGTAGCGCCACTGCCAGCGGCCAGCGTCAGGGAGAAAATCATTCGCCAGCCCATCCATATGCAGCACGAAATCGCCCAGTTCATTTTCATGCGCCTGCAAAATGGCCTGCAAACGTCCGTCAACACCACGTTGGGTGACTTTTACACCCGCTAAAGGCCAGCGGATTTCATCGATGTCCAGCGAATCAATGACTCTTCCCTTTGAACGAAGTAACGCGCCTGGCTCAAAGGTCAGCGTTGGGTCAGACAGACTTCCACTTAGCTGCGCAGGTAAACGGGCATATAAAATGAGGTCCGCCTGTTTCGCTTCACCGGTCAGCTGCAGAGGCAGCTGGCTGTTATCCATGCTTAATTTTCCTGGGCCAAAATTTAACACCGCGTTGCCTTTACCCGCTTGCCCCTGGGTCAGCACACTCAGTCGCCCGCTGACCAGAGCGTTCTCGAGCCCTGCCTGCCAGTTGTCGACTTTGACACCCAGTCGGCCACTTAAAGGAAAACCTGCATACGGCCAGCTCCAGCGACCATCGCTTACGGTCAATTGTTGACGAGTAATTTGCCACGGCAAATCGAGCAACGGATCGCCGTTATCCCGTGCCAGCACAATCAATTGCCCGCTATTTTCCTGCCAGTCCAGCTCGGCATCCACCAGTGAAGGCTCCTGCGGTAAGTTTAACGTCGCAGTAGCATGACCACTTACCGGAAGTCCATCCGGCACGAGCGGCATAGTAAATTCCCCCACCAGTTTTACCGGCGGCTGATTTTCAAACGCGGCGACATCCAGTTCGCTGACTGTAAGTTGTTGCCCTTTCAGCTGGCCTTGAAATTTAACTTTTTCGCCCTGATAACGCAGTTGCTGGATATCGGAGGTTAATGCGAGAGAGAGTTTTCCCTGCCATTCCTGCCAGGGAGAAAAAATCAGTTTATCGATATTGATCCAGGTGTTAGGCAGCATGGACTGCCACTGCGCGAGGGTTTTTGGAGCGGCTGGCGATTGCTCCGTCTGCGGCAATTTCGCCAGACAAGCAGAATCAAGTTCTACCGTGCCGACGCTCAATAACCAGCGGCTGGGATGTGAAAGGCTGGCGTTGGTGATATGCGCAAGCTGACAATCTCCCACCAGATAACGGAGATCGGGGATGATTAAACCTTTACGCGTAATGCGTGGGCTTTCATCTAATGCAATACGTGTCCCGAGCGGTAGCCAGATGCCCGCCAGCGTGGGAACCCACAGCCCGAGCGTCATCAGCAGCGTCAACGGCACAAGAATAATCAGTAATAACAGCGCGAGAACGGCTTTATATTTACCCAGCATGGGTAGTTAATATCCTGATTTAGCGAAAAATTAAGCATTCAATACGGGTATTGTGGCATGTTTAACCGTTCAGTTGAAGGTTGCGCCTACACTAAGCATAGTTGTTGATGAATTTTTCAATATCGCCATATCTTTCAATTATATTTGAAATTTTGTAAAATATTTTTAGTAGCTTAAATGTGATTCAACATCACTGGAGAAAGTCTTATGAAACTCGCCGTTTATAGCACAAAACAGTACGACAAGAAGTACCTGCAACAGGTGAACGAGTCCTTTGGCTTTGAGCTGGAATTTTTTGACTTTCTGCTGACGGAAAAAACCGCTAAAACTGCCAATGGCTGCGAAGCGGTATGTATTTTCGTAAACGATGACGGCAGCCGCCCGGTGCTGGAAGAGCTGAAAAAGCACGGCGTTAAATATATCGCCTTGCGCTGTGCTGGTTTCAATAACGTCGACCTTGACGCGGCAAAAGAACTGGGGCTCAAAGTAGTCCGTGTTCCAGCCTATGATCCAGAGGCCGTTGCTGAACACGCCATCGGTATGATGATGACGCTGAACCGCCGTATTCACCGCGCATATCAGCGTACCCGTGACGCTAACTTCTCTCTGGAAGGTCTGACCGGCTTTACTATGTATGGCAAAACGGCAGGCGTTATCGGTACCGGTAAAATCGGTGTGGCGATGCTGCGCATTCTGAAAGGTTTTGGTATGCGTCTGCTGGCGTTCGATCCGTATCCAAGTGCGGCGGCGCTGGAACTCGGTGTGGAGTATGTCGATCTGCCAACCCTGTTCTCTGAATCAGACGTTATCTCTCTGCACTGCCCGCTGACACCGGAAAACTACCATCTGTTGAACGAAGCCGCCTTCGATCAGATGAAAAATGGCGTGATGATCGTCAATACCAGTCGCGGTGCATTGATTGATTCTCAGGCGGCAATTGAAGCGCTGAAAAATCAGAAAATTGGTTCGTTGGGTATGGACGTGTATGAGAACGAACGCGATCTGTTCTTTGAAGATAAATCCAACGACGTGATCCAGGATGACGTATTCCGTCGCTTGTCTGCCTGCCACAACGTGCTGTTTACCGGGCACCAGGCATTCCTGACAGCAGAAGCTCTGACCAGTATTTCTCAGACTACGCTGCAAAACTTAAGCAATCTGGAAAAAGGCGAAACCTGCCCGAACGAACTGGTTTAATCTTCCCGCTCCCCTGCATTCCTGGGGAGCTTATTCAGATAATCCCCAAAGACCTTTCATCCTCTATTCTTAAAATAGTCCTGAATCAGAAACAGTAATTGAGAACCACAATGAAGAAAGTAGCCGCGCTTGTTGCGCTAAGCCTGCTGATGGCGGGATGTGTAAGTAGTGACAAAATTGCTGTAACGCCAGAACAGCTACAGCATCATCGCTTTGTGCTGGAAAGCGTAAACGGTAAGCCCGTGACCAGCGATAAAAATCCGCCAGAAATCAGCTTTGGTGAAAAGATGATGATTTCCGGCAGCATGTGTAACCGCTTTAACGGTGAAGGCAAACTGTCTAATGGTGAACTGACCGCCAAAGGGCTGGCAATGACCCGTATGATGTGCGCTAACCCGCAGCTTAATGAACTCGATAACACCATTAGCGAAATGCTGAAAGAAGGTGCACAAGTGGATCTGACCGCGAACCAGTTAACGCTGGCGACCGCGAAACAGACATTAACTTATAAGCTGGCGGATTTAATGAATTAATAGCTGCCACAGCTCCCGGCGGCAAGTGACTGTTCGCTACAGCGTTTGCCGTTGGGTAATGCACACATCCCAATCGCCGTACCATCCAGTTGGCGGGCAACAGAAAGCGAACCGCCGATCATTGCACAATTTGCTTCTCCACTACTGGACATCGACGCTTTTAAACCTGGCGCTACGTGCGCCGCAGTCGCCTGCTGAACAGGTTCACTACTACACGCCGACAACAATAAAGCGGCACACCCTACCCAAAACGCTGCTCGCATCTTTTCTTCCTCTGATCTTCAAGCCAAACAACACCGCCATAAATAATAGGCAGCACAGAGGGCGGCGTCGAGAGCTGTCCTGCGCGTTGCCCCGCATTTTTACTTTTTTATGGCTATTTTTTTGCCCTCTGTTTGATCAAAACATTCATTACGCTGATGTGGGGGACACAAAAGCGAAAATGCAGAAGAAAGCCATTTGCTAAAATTGAACGATTACTACTGGGCGCGCAGCAATTTCGTGCGCCCCTCATTTGCGCAATGTAAGGGTGTCATATGATTACTATTGACGGTAATGGCGCGGTTGCTTCGGTGGCGTTTCGCACCAGTGAAGTTATCGCCATCTACCCTATTACCCCCAGTTCCACGATGGCAGAACAGGCTGATGCATGGGCCGGAAACGGCTTGAAAAACGTTTGGGGAGACACACCACGCGTGGTTGAAATGCAGTCGGAAGCGGGTGCTATCGCTACCGTGCATGGTGCTTTGCAAACTGGTGCCCTCTCAACATCGTTTACGTCATCGCAGGGTTTGCTGCTGATGATCCCAACGCTGTACAAACTGGCAGGCGAACTCACACCGTTTGTCCTGCATGTTGCGGCACGTACCGTTGCCACACATGCACTCTCTATTTTTGGCGATCATTCCGACGTTATGGCGGTGCGCCAGACGGGTTGCGCGATGTTGTGTGCAGCAAACGTCCAGGAGGCGCAAGACTTTGCACTCATTTCGCACATCGCGACGCTGAAAAGCCGCGTGCCATTTATTCATTTCTTTGATGGTTTCCGCACATCCCACGAAATCAATAAAATTGTCCCGCTGGCCGATGACACGATTCTTGAACTGATGCCGCAGGCAGAAATTGATGCTCATCGCGCCCGGGCACTCAACCCGGAACATCCGGTGATCCGCGGTACGTCCGCCAATCCTGACACTTATTTCCAGTCTCGCGAAGCCACCAACCCATGGTACAACGCGGTCTATGACCATGTTGAACAGGCGATGAATGATTTCGCTGCCGCGACAGGTCGTCAGTATCAGCCGTTTGAGTATTACGGGCATCCGCAAGCGGAACGGGTGATTATCCTGATGGGCTCTGCCATTGGCACCAGTGAAGAAGTGGTTGATGAATTGCTGACCCGTGGCGAAAAAGTCGGCGTGCTGAAAGTTCGCCTGTACCGCCCCTTCTCCGCCAAACACTTGCTGCAAGCTCTGCCGGGATCCGTGCGCAACGTGGCGGTACTGGACAGAACCAAAGAGCCAGGTGCGCAAGCGGAACCCCTGTACCTGGATGTGATGACCGCACTGGCAGAAGCCTTTAATAATGGCGAGCGCGAAACCCTGCCCCGTGTCATTGGTGGGCGCTATGGTCTTTCATCCAAAGAATTTGGCCCGGACTGTGTACTGGCGGTATTTGCCGAGCTCAACGCGGCTAAACCGAAAGCGCGCTTTACGGTTGGTATTTACGATGATGTAACCAATCTGTCACTGCCGTTGCCGGAAAACACCCTACCAAACTCGGCGAAACTGGAAGCCTTGTTTTATGGCCTTGGTAGTGATGGCAGCGTTTCCGCGACCAAAAACAATATCAAGATTATCGGTAATTCCACGCCGTGGTACGCACAGGGCTATTTTGTTTACGATTCCAAAAAGGCGGGCGGCCTGACGGTTTCTCACCTTCGCGTGAGCGAACAGCCGATTCGTTCCGCTTATCTCATTTCCCAGGCTGATTTTGTTGGCTGCCACCAGTTGCAGTTTATCGATAAATATCAGATGGCTGAGCGTTTAAAACCTGGCGGCATTTTCCTGCTCAACACGCCGTACAGCGCAGCTGAAGTGTGGTCGCGCTTGCCGCAGGAAGTTCAGGCCGTGCTAAACCAGAAAAAAGCGCGCTTCTATGTGATTAACGCGGCGAAAATCGCCCGCGAATGTGGCCTGGCGGCCCGTATTAATACCGTCATGCAGATGGCTTTTTTCCATCTGACGCAGATTCTGCCTGGCGATAGTGCCCTCGCAGAATTGCAGGGTGCGATTGCCAAAAGTTACAGTAGCAAAGGCCAGGATCTGGTGGAACGCAACTGGCAGGCTCTGGCGCTGGCGCGTGAATCCGTAGAAGAAGTTCCACTGCAGCCAGTTAATCCGCATAGCGCCAATCGACCGCCAGTGGTTTCCGATGCCGCTCCTGATTTCGTGAAAACCGTAACCGCTGCGATGCTCGCCGGGCTTGGCGACGCCCTCCCCGTTTCGGCGCTGCCGCCAGACGGCACCTGGCCGATGGGCACCACGCGCTGGGAAAAACGCAATATCGCCGAAGAGATCCCCATCTGGAAAGAGGAACTCTGTACCCAATGTAACCACTGTGTCGCCGCTTGCCCACACTCAGCTATTCGCGCAAAAGTGGTACCGCCTGAAGCGATGGAAAACGCCCCTGCCAGCCTGCATTCGCTGGATGTGAAATCGCGTGATATGCGCGGGCAGAAATATGTCTTGCAGGTGGCTCCGGAAGATTGCACCGGTTGTAACCTGTGCGTCGAAGTTTGCCCGGCGAAAGACCGTCAGAATCCAGAGATTAAAGCCATCAATATGATGTCGCGCTTGGAACATGTCGAAGAAGAGAAAATCAATTACGATTTCTTCCTCAACCTGCCAGAAATCGACCGTAGCAAACTGGAACGTATTGATATTCGTACATCGCAGCTGATTACACCGCTGTTTGAATATTCCGGTGCTTGCTCCGGTTGTGGCGAGACGCCGTATATTAAATTGCTGACTCAGCTCTATGGCGACCGGATGTTGATCGCTAATGCCACTGGCTGTTCTTCAATATACGGCGGTAACCTGCCTTCAACACCATATACCACCGATGCCAATGGTCGTGGACCGGCATGGGCGAACTCGCTGTTTGAAGATAACGCCGAATTTGGCCTTGGTTTCCGCCTGACGGTCGATCAACACCGTGTCCGCGTGCTGCGTCTGCTCGATCAATTTGCCGATAAAATCCCGGCAGAATTACTGACTGCGTTGAAATCAGACGCCACGCCAGAGGTTCGTCGTGAACAGGTTGCAGCTTTACGCCAGCAACTCAACGATGTTGCCGAAGCACATGAACTGCTGCGTGACGCAGATGCACTGGTGGAAAAATCAATCTGGCTGATTGGTGGCGATGGCTGGGCTTACGATATCGGCTTTGGCGGTCTGGATCATGTATTGAGTTTGACGGAAAACGTCAACATTCTGGTGCTGGATACGCAATGCTATTCCAACACCGGTGGTCAGGCATCGAAAGCGACACCGCTGGGTGCAGTAACTAAGTTTGGCGAGCATGGTAAACGTAAAGCGCGTAAAGATCTTGGCGTCAGTATGATGATGTACGGTCATGTTTATGTGGCGCAGATTTCTCTCGGCGCGCAGCTGAACCAGACGGTGAAAGCGATTCAGGAAGCGGAAGCGTATCCGGGGCCATCGCTGATCATCGCTTATAGCCCATGTGAAGAGCATGGTTACGATCTGGCACTCAGCCACGATCAGATGCGCCAACTCACTGCTACCGGCTTCTGGCCGTTATATCGCTTCGATCCTCGTCGTGCCGATGAAGGCAAACTGCCGCTGGCGCTGGATTCACGCCCGCCGTCAGAAGCACTGGAAGAAACGTTACTTCACGAGCAGCGTTTCCGTCGTCTGAATTCGCAGCAGCCAGAAGTGGCAGAACAGTTATGGAAAGATGCTGCAGCTGATTTGCAAAAGCACTATGACTTCCTGGCACAAATGGCCGGAAAAGCGGAAAAAAGCAACACCGATTAAATGCTCTGGATAAGGATCATCCAATTCTAAAAAAAAGCCCGGACGACTGTTCGGGCTTGTCTTCTTTTGTGTTGGAAAATCAGTAGCAATGCAATGGCCCAACAGAAAATAAAATCTGTGACAATAAAGGCATATAACCCGCGCAGAATAACGTATAGAAAATTAAAAGTATAATTTTTATTTTGTATGTGTTATCTCCAATACATTCACCAGACTTATTATCATTTCAGAAGAATTATTTAATTAAGGTTTTACTTAAGGCGTAACAAATGATATTTATCGGCTAACTGAACTTCTCCTTTAGGATGTTTTCACTCCCCAAAATGGGGATGAAAGGCAAATAAAATAACTAAAGGATTTATTCAATGAAAAGCAAAGTACTGGCACTCTTAATTCCTGCCCTGCTCGCTACAGGTGCTGCACATGCAGCCGAAGTTTATAATAAAGACGGCAACAAATTAGATCTGTATGGCAAAGTTGATGGCCTGCATTATTTTTCTGATAATTCAGCGAAAGATGGCGACCAGAGCTATGCTCGTCTGGGTTTTAAAGGCGAAACCCAAATTAACGATCAACTCACTGGCTACGGTCAATGGGAATACAATATTCAGGCAAACAACACCGAATCTTCAACAAACCAGTCATGGACCCGTCTGGCATTTGCCGGACTGAAATTTGCAGATTACGGTTCTTTCGATTACGGACGTAATTATGGCGTAATGTACGACATCGAAGGCTGGACTGATATGCTACCTGAATTTGGCGGTGACTCTTATACCAATGCAGACAACTTTATGACTGGTCGTGCCAATGGCGTCGCGACTTATCGTAATGCTGATTTCTTCGGTCTGGTAAATGGTCTGAACTTCGCGGTGCAGTATCAAGGTAACAACGAAGGTGCCAGTAATGGTCAGGAAGGCACCAACAACGGACGTGATGTTCGCCATGAAAACGGTGACGGCTGGGGTCTTTCCACAACATATGATTTAGGCATGGGCTTTAGCGCTGGTGCGGCATACACCTCTTCTGACCGCACCAATGACCAGGTTAACCATACTGCGGCAGGTGGTGATAAAGCAGACGCGTGGACTGCTGGGCTAAAATACGATGCTAACAATATTTACCTGGCAACCATGTATTCAGAAACGCGTAATATGACCCCGTTTGGCGACAGCGATTATGCTGTTGCAAACAAAACCCAGAACTTTGAAGTCACTGCACAGTACCAGTTTGATTTTGGTCTGCGTCCGGCAGTCTCTTTCCTGATGTCTAAAGGCCGTGACCTGCACGCTGCCGGTGGTGCAGACACCCCAGCAGGTGTTGATGATAAAGATCTGGTTAAATACGCCGATGTTGGCGCGACTTACTATTTCAATAAAAACATGTCCACCTATGTTGACTATAAAATCAACCTGTTGGATGAAGATGACAGTTTCTACGCTGCCAACGGCATCTCTACCGATGATATTGTCGCTTTAGGTCTGGTTTATCAGTTCTAAATCCCCCTGCCCGCTGTTTTGGCGGGCTTTTTCTGCTTATTCTTCCTCCTTTGATCTAAATTAAAAATGTGAACTCCGTCATTACACAAAAAGTGTCATCTGGCGTTACACTTTATGCGGATACTAAAACAGGAGGTTTTATGAACAGAACGATTCTTGTCCCTATCGATATTTCCGATTCAGAATTAACTCAACGCGTGATTAGCCACGTTGAGGCAGAGGCAAAGATTGATGATGCAGAGGTTCATTTCCTGACGGTAATACCTTCGCTGCCCTACTATGCCTCTCTGGGTTTAGCCTATTCCGCAGAATTACCGGCAATGGATGATCTGAAAGCGGAAGCCAAATCGCAACTGGAAGAGATCATTAAAAAATTTAAACTGCCAACCGACAGAGTGCATGTCCATGTTGAAGAAGGCTCGCCCAAAGACCGCATTCTGGAATTGGCGAAGAAGATCCCCGCTCATATGATCATCATTGCTTCCCATCGACCGGATATCACCACTTATCTGCTCGGTTCTAACGCCGCAGCTGTAGTGCGTCACGCAGAGTGCTCCGTGCTGGTTGTGCGCTGACACTAACGCCCGCACATTGCTGCGGGCTTTTTGATTCATTTCGCAAATGTGCTGACATTTTCCCCTCTAATCATTACAATTTAAATTTATGAATTATGCATTGATAATCGCTATTATAATATCGTTCCCCTGTGCATTATTATCAGTTTTTCTGGTATTAAAAGACTGGGCGCTAATAGGAGATGCAATGAACCACGCAATGTTTCCTGGCATAGTTCTATGCCTGGATTATAGGTATGCCGCTGGGAATTGGTGCATTTATTGTAGGACTGTCTTGTGCAATTGCAACTGGCTATCTGAAAGATAATAGCATCATAAAGAAAGATACCATTATAGGTATCGTTTTTTCAGGAATTTTTGTCTTGACTATCAACAGGCACAATTCAGCGGATTACAGATATCATTATTACATTACGGTTTACTCTGCATGGTATCGCCTACCATTTTTGCCACATTAAAAGCAGTCGGAATTATTCTGTCTATATACTATTAATAGCTCCAGGGTCTATTGCTGTCCTCATCACGCATCGCTTTCATAAGACATTACTTATCGCCGTAACGATATCAATAACAATATCAGGCGTATGGTTATTATATTTTCTCGACAGAGCCCCAGCGCCGACAATCGTCCTCTTATTTGCTGTAGCATTTCTTTTCGCGCTTATAATAATCAATTTTCGGAAACAATAATCTCAACAGTAGAATAAAGAGGCAAATCAATCATTACATATATAAGATGGTGCTAATATTGCACCGCCTTTAAATTGAACTTTATCCTTTCACCCTTACACAATTTAAGGAATGCAGATGACTATTTTATCAGCACCCAGCCTTTTTCCTGGTAATCGAAAACTTGAAAATCATTAACTCTAAGAAATTCTGCCAAATCGTTGAAATTACTTTAAATTAGACTCGAACAAATCAATCCCTGATGGGACTTTTACTTATCAATTTAATCGTGTAGATATCGACCTCCATCTGCCCGCCTCAGATTCGTACCTGGTGGAGGTCTTTTTTCGTTACCTCTTTCCCCCTTTAGTTCAGTATAAAATCATCAAACTAATGCTGTTCACACTATTTACCTCCAGCATTCTATATAAATAATAGAAATAAAAACCCCAATACATAGTGCATTGGCATGACCAAACATCAATGCCATTATACTCGCCTCTGTTAAATACTCGCTAGTTAATATGATAGGCACGCATGATATAACAATCCATATGCTAATACATAAATACATCAGTATTTTTCTCATAGTCAGTCCCTGTGATTAACAATCAAGGCATAGTTAAGCATATTTCACATTCAAACGTAAACATTATTAATAACATTATGTCAATCGAACTGACATCACGATTCAAGCCCTCTTCAGACTGAAGGTTAGAGCAGCGTAGAACATTTCAAAACAATACACTAAAAAAATACTTGAACAAAAAACTTAATTCTTTTTTATTGTGAACTTTAGTAATTTTGTCATGCAACTCTTTATTACATTTAGGCCTATCTTATTTCATGGCAACGCAGATACAGGACCATTTCTTGTGCTATGGATAAGTAATAAGCTAGTTACATCTTATTAAGAGAACCATTTTTACATATCAAGATATCATCACCACCCACAATGAATTAAGTATTTTTCTTATTCTTTAGATTAGATACGTAATGAATCCCTAACTCCATTCGGGTGTCATGGTTCTTTCATTTGAAATACATTCATATCCAATGTAATATTTCCATGCGCAAATATAACCACCAACCATACCCATCATTTATTACAGAGAATTATTTTATTCACCGAAAAGTTTCACAAAATATCCCCTGATAGAAAACTAAAAAACACTGCATAATATCGCTATTCTGGCACTTGCGAAAAATTATATTCTGCACTTGTTGTAGCGTTCTATTTCTCCGCCTGGCAACGAATGCACAATGTCCGCCACAGTTTCTGTTCTAATTTCTTCCTGTGTTACCGCATCCTGTACGGGTAGCGCAACACCAGCATGCTAAGCAAGGCTTTCCCATCAGATTTCACTACGACTATTTGGGAGCGAGATGGAATGCAGCAGTAAAACGTGCTGGTATTCGCCGCCGTAATCCGTACCATACGCGACATACTTTTGCCTGCTGGCTGTTGACGGCAGGAGCGAACCCGGCATTTATAGCCAGCCAGATGGGGCATGAAACTGCGCAGATGGTGTATGAAATTTACGGTATGTGGATTGATGACATGAACGACGAACAGGTAGCCATGTTGAATGCGCGGTTATCGTAGTTGCAAAGTTTGCCCTCAATATGCCACATTTAGTACCAGAGAACTGAAATAATGCAAGAAAATCAACAAATTACAAAGAAAGAACAATACAACCTGAACAAATTACAAAAACGTCTGCGTCGTAACGTGGGCGAAGCCATTGCTGACTTCAATATGATTGAAGAAGGCGATCGCATCATGGTTTGCCTCTCCGGGGGTAAAGACAGCTATACCATGCTGGAGATTCTGCGCAATTTGCAGCAAAGCGCGCCAATCAATTTTTCGCTGGTGGCTGTTAACCTCGATCAAAAGCAACCGGGCTTCCCGGAACACGTTCTGCCCGAGTATCTTGAAACGCTGGGCGTTGAGTACAAGATTGTTGAAGAGAACACTTACGGTATCGTGAAAGAGAAGATTCCGGAGGGCAAAACCACTTGCTCACTGTGTTCTCGTCTTCGTCGCGGTATCCTTTATCGCACCGCAACGGAACTGGGGGCGACGAAGATCGCGCTGGGTCACCATCGTGACGATATCCTGCAAACGCTGTTCTTAAATATGTTCTACGGTGGCAAGATGAAAGGTATGCCTCCGAAACTGATGAGCGATGATGGCAAACATATCGTGATTCGTCCGCTGGCCTACTGCCGCGAGAAAGATATTCAGCGCTTTGCCGATGCAAAAGCGTTCCCGATTATTCCGTGCAACCTGTGCGGTTCACAGCCTAACCTGCAACGTCAGGTGATTGCTGACATGTTGCGTGACTGGGATAAACGTTATCCGGGGCGTATCGAGACGATGTTCAGCGCGATGCAGAATGTGGTGCCGTCGCATCTGTGCGATACCAACCTGTTCGATTTCAAAGGCATTACCCACGGTTCTGAAGTGGTTAACGGGGGTGATCTGGCGTTTGATCGCGAAGAGATCCCACTACAACCAGCGGGCTGGCAGCCTGAAGAAGATGAAAATCAGTTGGATGAGTTACGGCTGAATGTGGTTGAAGTGAAATAACCAGGATAGCGCCCGATGCGCAAGCGTATCGGGCTACTCTTATGGAGGCCGGAGAAGACGCGGCCAGCGTCACATCCGGCAATCCCGAAGAAGATGTTTACTCTTGCACCCTGCAATTCAACATTTCATTATTTTAATAACCGCACCCGGCACGTTTTTCCTTTAATCTTCCCGCCCTGTAGCTGTTTCCATGCTTTATGAGCAACAGCCTGACGCACCGCGACATAAACATGCGCCGGATGCACGGCGATTTTGCCAATATCTGCGCCATCAAGCCCGATGTCTCCTGTCAGCGCACCTAATACATCACCCGGGCGCATTTTGGCTTTTTTCCCGCCATCGATACACAACGTTGCCATTTCTGCTTCCAGCGGCACAATGGAACTATTCGCTGGCGGCGTTTGCCAGTTAAGTTTTATCTGCAACATGTCAGAAATGATATTGGCCCGCTGTGCTTCTTCCGGGGCACAGAAACTGATCGCCAGACCGCTATTTCCTGCACGAGCTGTACGACCGATGCGATGTACATGAACTTCAGGGTCCCACGCCAGCTCAAAGTTCACCACCAGCTCAAGCGATTTTATATCCAGACCACGCGCAGCAACATCAGTCGCGACCAATACACGGGCGCTACCGTTAGCAAAACGTACCAGGGTCTGATCGCGATCGCGTTGCTCCAGATCGCCGTGTAACGACAATGCACTTTGCCCTACTTCATTCAGCGCGTCGCAGACAGACTGGCAATCTTTTTTGGTATTGCAAAACACCACGCAAGAGGATGGCTGATGCAAGCTTAATAACCGTTGCAACAGAGGAATTTTGCCTTTGCTGGATGTCTCATAAAATTGTTGTTCAATAGGTGGCAGAGCATCTGTTGAGTCAATTTCAATCGCTAAAGGATCGCGTTGCACTCTTCCGCTGATTGCGGCAATGGCTTCCGGCCAGGTTGCCGAAAACAGAAGTGTCTGCCGAGATGCTGGCGCAAAACAGATGACATCATCAATGGCGTCGCTAAATCCCATATCCAGCATGCGGTCGGCCTCATCCATCACCAGCGTATTCAACGCATCCAGTGATACAGTGCCTTTTTGCAGGTGATCCAGCAAACGGCCCGGCGTTGCCACGATAATATGCGGCGCATGTTGCAACGAATCACGCTGCATACCGAACGGTTGACCACCGCACAACGTCAAAATTTTGGTATTTGGCAGAAAACGCGCCAGCCGACGCAATTCACCTGCCACCTGATCCGCCAGTTCACGCGTAGGACACAGCACTAAAGCCTGGGTTTGAAATAGCGACACATCAATTTGCTGTAACAAGCCGAGGCCAAAAGCCGCCGTTTTGCCGCTGCCGGTTTTCGCCTGCACGCGAACATCTTTTCCGGCAAGGATCGCCGGAAGCGCGGCGGCCTGCACCGGCGTCATGGTTAAATAACCCAACTCATTAAGGTTTGTGAGTTGGGCGGGAGGCAAAACATTCAGGGTAGAAAAAGCGGTCACAATCTATTCTCGTGGTCATCGACGCAAAGTCAGCAGGCGCGTATCCTCGCAGATCTACGCTCACGATGCGACAATTTAATCGGTTCTTCATCGGGTGGTGGGTCAGGCATGGGTTGCGGGCGAGGGATCGGATCGGGTACTGGAACAGGATCGCCAGGAATCGGTTCAGGGACAGGAATTTGCAAATAAATAAGTGTCGTCATATTTCCCTCCGGTCATTGGGTGGACTCTTAAAGGGTAGACGCTGATAAATAACAGGCAAAAAAAAGCCGACTCATCAAAGTCGGCGTCGTACGAATCAATTGTGCTATGCAGTAATTCAAAAAAGGAAGTAAGACAATATGGAGCGCAACGCCCATCGCTTGACGTTGCATTCACCTGCAAGAGAGATATTGCCCTGAATGGGTAGAGAGTTTATTGACTTCGCTCAAACTTTACGGCGTTTTTGTATACAGACAGCCGGAAAAATTGCTTTTGTTACAACCATTTACTACGATGCAACCATAAAGCAACACCACCAATAAGAACAACTAACAGAATACAAAAAATTGAAAATCCAAATTGCCATCCGCCGCCAGGGATCCCACCAAGGTTGACGCCAAATAACCCTGTCAGAAACGTACTGGGTAAAAAGACCATTGCCATCAACGACATTGTATAGGTACGACGAGCTAAATTTTCCTGCATCACCTGAGCGATTTCATCCGCCATCACGCCAGTCCGTGCTATACAGGCGTCGATTTCGTCAAGACCGCGCCCAAGGCGATCGGCAATATCCTGCATCCGACGGCGTTGGTCATCGCTCATCCACGGCAAACGTTCACTGGCAAGACGAGCATAAACATCACGTTGCGGTGCCATATAGCGACGCATCACAATTAATTGTTTGCGCAGCAGAGCCAGAAATCCACGCGGTGGAATTTGCTGATCGAGAAGATTATCTTCGAGGTCGATAATTTTATCGTGCAGCTGCTCGATAAATTCGCTGGAATGATCGGTCAACGCATCGCACACATCCACCAGCCACCCCCCGCAATCGGTCGGACCAGTGCCCTCTTCAAGATCGCTCACCACATCGTCCAGCGCCAGCACTTTGCGTTGTCGGGTCGAAACAATTAACCGCCCGTCCATATATACACGCATAGCGACCAGTTGATCGGGGCGTTCATCGGTGCTGCCGTTTATACAGCGCAATGTAATCAGCGTGCCTTCACCGAGACGGCTGACTCGGGGCCGTGTGCTCTCGCCCGCCAGCGCATCACGTACGTTATTGGGAAGCAGCGGTGTTGTCGCCAGCCATTGGGCGCTATCATGGTGTACATAATTAAGGTGGAGCCAGCAGGGATGCGCTTCATCAATCACATCTGTATTTTCCAGCGGTTTAACGCCGCCTCTACCATCCAGCATCCAGGCAAATACTGCATCCGGGACATTAACGTCCGATCCCTTAATCGCTTCCACAGTGCCTCCATCATCAACGCATTATTTTGTAGTCTAGCCTTCTGGCCCTGTTACGCAACATCTCATCACCCCATTACCCTGAAATGATTAATAAAATTCTGTCTAAATTGAATACAAAAAGCAAAATGCTTTTCCGTATACAAACCGTGTGAAGTGTTAAATAGCGTCTATCATTATCAGAATTATCTGATCATATGACGTGGCTTTTTTGCGATCGGATAGCAACAAAAATTGATAAAAATAATGGGATCTCAATGATTACACACAACTTCAATACCCTGGACTTACTCACCAGTCCTGTCTGGATCGTTTCGCCCTTTGAGGAACAGTTAATTTATGCCAACAGCGCGGCGCGACTGTTGATGCAAGACCTCACGTTTAGTCAGCTACGAACCGGTCCCTATTCCGTCTCCTCACAAAAAGAACTGCCGAAATACCTCTCCGATCTGCAAAATCAACACGATATTATCGAAATCCTCACCGTTCAGCGTAAAGAAGAGGAAACAGCATTAAGCTGTCGGCTTGTTTTGCGAGAGCTGACAGAAACAGAACCGGTGATTATTTTCGAAGGTATCGAAGCACCGGCAACGCTGGGTTTAAAAGCCAGTCGCTCGGCAAATTATCAGCGCAAAAAACAAGGTTTTTATGCGCGCTTTTTTCTGACTAACTCTGCACCAATGTTGTTGATTGACCCCTCACGAGATGGCCAAATCGTCGATGCTAACCTCGCCGCGCTCAATTTCTATGGTTATAACCATGAAACGATGTGCCAGAAACATACCTGGGAAATTAATATGCTCGGGCGTCGCGTCATGCCTATCATGCATGAAATCTCGCATTTACCCGGTGGTCATAAACCTTTGAATTTTGTTCATAAACTGGCGGATGGTTCGACTCGTCATGTGCAGACCTATGCCGGGCCGATTGAAATTTATGGCGACAAGCTCATGTTATGTATTGTGCATGATATTACTGAGCAAAAACGGCTGGAGGAGCAGCTGGAACATGCTGCCCACCATGATGCGATGACCGGATTACTGAATCGGCGACAGTTTTATCACATTACCGAGCCAGGCCAAATGCAGCACCTCGCCATCGCTCAGGATTACAGCTTGTTGCTCATCGACACCGATCGTTTTAAACACATTAACGATCTCTATGGGCATTCTAAAGGTGATGAGGTGTTATGCGCCCTTGCCCGCACTCTCGAAAGTTGCGCTCGCAAAGGCGATTTGGTGTTTCGTTGGGGAGGCGAAGAGTTTGTCTTATTGCTACCAAGAACCCCACTGGATACCGCGCTTTCGCTGGCTGAAACTATCCGCGTAAGCGTGGCAAAAGTGAGTATTTCGGGCTTACCACGCTTTACTGTCAGCATTGGTGTGGCGCATCACGAAGGAAATGAAAGCATCGATGAACTGTTTAAACGCGTTGATGATGCTTTGTATCGAGCGAAAAATGATGGACGCAACCGCGTGCTGGCGGCATAAGCCGCGGATGCGTCTCGTGATCAACGACTGCGCTTAGCGTGGCGCTCCCAGTTTTCTTGCTTCGCCTGCGCTGTTTTACGTAGTGCGACGTAACACGCCCCGCTGCCGCCATGATGCGGTAGCGCGGTGCAATATGCCTGAACATCATCAAATTCGGTCAGCCAGCGCGCCACATAGCTGCGGACAATATTGGCATGCGATTTATCATCCCGTCCTTTGCCATGAATAATCAGCACGTTACGCAAACCATCCGCCAGGGCTTGTTGAATGAAACTGAACATCATTTTGCGGCACTCTTCCACCGGCTGGCGCAAAAGATTCAGGCTCGCCTGTTGCGGATATTTACCACTGCGCAGCTTATCCAGCACCCCATGTTGCAACCCTTCCCGCCGAAACTCCAGCGGCTGACTTAGCGGGATGATGTCGAGAAATCCAGTGGTGAGGAAATTATCAAGTTGCAGCGTGTCGATACGCTGCGGCGCACGTTGGTTACGCGTTGGATGCCAGTGGACATCTGTAGCACGTTTCAGCGGCTGGACATCTTCCATGGCGTCAAGAAACAGCGATTTGTCGTCAAGGTTCATGTAACCTCCTATGCACCTTCACACGTCGTGATTCAGACGGGTTAATTGTTCATACTTACTGCATCGTTCCCTTCACAGATTGAAACAATACTCTACTTCATACCTGTGAGTATCTGCGCAGGCGGGGCATTTTATACTAGCCTGTTAGCAGTATCGAACAGTTTAGCCCGAGTTTAATTCAGCACAGGCTCCGATCAGGATGATTTATTCATAGCAGGAACCAACAAAAATGCGATAAATAACAGACCACTGATTAGCAGAAAGGTATCCGAAAATGCCATAGTTTGCGCCTCCCTCAGCATCAATTGACTCAATAATTTGGTTGAAGCCAGTATTTCCGATGTCTGGTCACTTCCACTGCGATTAAAAAACAAAGCACTTCTGGAAATGAAGTCATTCACCGTATGGGGAACAGAAACCATTTTTTCACCCATTCTCGAAAAATGAAAATTAGTTCGATTATTGAGAATAGAGCCACACAGGGCAATACCAATTGCGCCCCCAAGATTACGTGTTAAATTAAATACACCAGAGGCTAACTTCAGCCGTTCTTTTGGAATTCCCCCCAGCGTTAATGTTACGATGGGGGCCATCGCAAACTGCTGCGAAATCCCTCTAATTGCCTGTGGAAACAGTAACTCCTGCCATCCCCATTCGTGGGTTATAGGGGTAAAAAGATACATTGAAAACACAAATCCGCCCAGCCCCGCCATCAACAGCCATTGCAGATTTATTTTTTTACTTAACCAGAAGTAAAAGGGAACAGAAAATAACTGGAAAATACCTGTTGTGCAAACGGCAAAACCTATCTCTTCGGCATTTAATCCGCGAACCTGCCCCAAAAACACAGGTATTAAATATACAGTAGAGAATATTCCAACCCCTCCAGAAAAAGAAAAGAAACATCCCAGTGTGAAATTTTTATCCTTAAAAGCATGAAGATCCATTATCGGATTGGATATTTTAAGTGTACGCGCAGCAAATAAAATAAAACTCACCAATGCCAGAACTGATGTCAGCAAAATAGTATTATCATCCAGCCATCCCCAGCGCGCTCCTTCTTCAAGGGTATATTCCAGACATCCCAGTGTCATGGCCAACAGGATAATACTCGGATAATCAGCAACTTTCAGTAAAGAGAGATCAGGTTTATCAAAATTAACCAGAAAAGGAATACTCAAAACTAAATATATGCCCGGTAATATATTGATATAAAATAGCCATCGCCAGTCGAGGTTATCAGTGATCCAGCCCCCCAGAGTTGGCCCTAGCGTCGGTGACAGTGAGGCCAGCGCACTGACTACCGCAGCAGCCAACCCCAACTCTTTACCCTGGTAATAAATAAACGCCGTCGTGAAAACTAAAGGGATCATGGATGCGCCAGCAACTCCCTGTAAAGCACGAAAAAAAATCATGATCTGAATATTCCATGCAAGTCCACAAGCGATACTCATTAAAGTAAATATTCCCGCGGATAGAGTAAAAAGCCAACGAGTGGAAAATACCCGTGACAGCCACCCAGAGAGCGGAATAACAATAATCTCGGCAATTAAATAGCTGGTCTGAAGCCAGGCCATTTCGTCTTTACCTGCGGACAGACCACCACCTATTTCATTTAGGGATGACGATACAATTTGAATATCAAGCTGAAACTGGCTCCTGTCGCTGGGGAAAGGCTTTCAATGTGACCGTGAAACACTTCCCCTTTGAGAATATCAGCACGGATCTCAGCCTTCATTCCTGGCTTCATTCCCGCTATTTGGTTTTCTTTATAATTTGCATCAACCCACAACTCACTGACTGGTACTAGTGAAACTAACGATGTGCCGCCTTCCACCCAACTGCCTGTATGGGCGCTGCGGTTTGCGACAATGCCATCAATCGGCGCACGAACAAGGGTATATTCCAGATCCAGTAGTGCCTGAGTCAAAGCGGCCTGAACTTCTTCGATACTTGCACGTACGTTTTCTTCCTGAGCAGATAAAACTGCCAGCCGTTGCTTCTCCACCAGGAAATCGTTCGCGGCTTTGCGCTCCTTTGCTGCGACCTGCTGGTAGTCAAACCTGGCGTTATCAATAATTTGTTGCGATATTGCCGCTGATTGTGCGAGTTTTTCATAACGTTCAGTATCTCGCAGGCGCTTTTGCTCCTCATGTTTTACTGCCTGCCATGTTTCACTGGCACTTTGAATTATCGACTGCTGCATCGCAATAGTGGCTTGAATGCTTTCGAGATTGGCTTTGCTACTTTTTATTTTTGCCTCAAGCCTGGCGACATTTGCACGATAATCCCGATCATCGAGACGCAGGATAATATCGCCTTTTTTTACGCTCTGATTATCGCGCACCTCTATAGCAGAAATATAACCAGAAACTTTACTTGCCACCGTGGTGATATTACCACCAATGTAAGCATCATCCGTCGTCTGTATAAATCTTCCTTTGCTTACCCACCAGATAAAAAAGACAACGCCAGCCAAAATAATACCGATCGCTACCACCCCAATAAGCTGTTTTTTAGAAATTATCATCACTCTTTACACCGTATATATCCGGAAACTTGCATACGTCATATTTAAAATTTAACATGGCTTATTTGATGATTTCTGACAAAATACCTACTGTAAATGACAATCACACTGCAACCCAAAGCATCACCAGGGCATCACATTATCGGACTGGATTCGGAACATCTGAATGGAGGCACAGTTCCCTGGCATAAACATCTCTATGCCCAGTTGCTTTACCCGGCTGAAGGAGTCGTTCGTATATGGGCTGGAGAAAGCGTCTGGCTAGTGCATGCCAGCGCGCTTTGGCTGCCCCCACAAATGCCGCATAAGTTTGTTGCGACAGGCAACGTACTTTTAAAAACCGTACTGGTTTCAGAAGCGGAAAGTGAAACGCTGGGAAAAGTTTGCTTCATGACGGGTATTTCACCCCTGTTAAGGGAATTACTAATTGCAATTAACCAACTTCCACCGTCGCAAAGTACCACAGATAAACAACAGTTACGTTTTTCAGCCCTCGAGACACTGATACTTCAGGAAATAAAAATGGGGGTGAAAATGTCACTTGAACTCCCTTGGCCAAATGATGAGCGGCTACAGCAGCTTTGTGAGAATTTGCTAAACAACCAAGGGTATCTGCCAACACTGGATAATCTAGCGGATAAAATTAACGTCAGTAGCCGTACACTCATGCGCTTATTTGTTAAAGAGACGGGATTAACATTTCGCCACTGGGTTCAGCAAATGCACGTTATTTCTGCAGTGACGCTTCTTGATGATGGATATTCGTTGACCAAAATTGCCCATCGTCTGGGCTATGCCTCAGCTGAATCGTTCGGCAATATGTTTAAGCGTCGAACGGGCTACTCACCCGGTAAATTTACTCGTCGATTAACGATGCATGATTATGCAATCACAAGACAAATGATTTAACTTATATTTTCGTGAAATCTGTCACTGAAGAAAATTGGCAACGGATGGGTAAAACCGTTATAACACTGTCACCGGTCACCAGGACCCCAGGCCGGATTTAAGACGAGGATGCACTGCTGTGTGTACTGTAGAGTCTGGTGGATGTCGACAGGCTCTATTTTTTTATTCATTTTTTAGCTCTGTAAATAACCACATTCTCGCCGGGATTGGGGAATGAGTGACGAGATCAGTGGTGTCTGGCGGCTATCACGCCACAGAATCAAATAACGGATAGCCTACGGTAAAATTTCGCTGACTGGAATTTGATGGCTTGCCCTCATTTCTTCAGGCAGAAAAATCAAAAAATCGCTTTATGCTTAAATACTTCGACAAACCAGACGCTAAACCTGGTACTTACTTTTTGTTAGTATTAATCTTTTCGGTGGTATGGCTGCTGATGTTGCTGGCGTGGTATCTTGTTGGCTTGCCGATAGGTCCGGGTATTTACCCACGTTTGTCTTAAGAGAGAACAGATGCTGAGATTACTTGAAGAAAAAATTGCCACGCCACTGGGTCCACTGTGGGTGATTTGCGATGAGCAATTTCGCCTGCGGGCGGTTGAATGGGAAGAGTACAGCGAACGCATGGTGCAGCTGCTGGACATCCATTATCGCAAAGAAAGCTATGAGCGCATTTCTGCCACCAACCCAGGTGGTTTAAGCGACAAGCTTCGTGAATATTTTGCCGGTAATCTTAGCATTATTGATACGCTTCCCACTGCCACGGGGGGGACGCCATTTCAGCGCGAAGTCTGGAAAACACTGCGCACTATCCCCTGCGGGCAGGTAATGCATTATGGCCAACTGGCTGAACAATTAGGCCGCCCTGGCGCGGCGCGTGCCGTTGGTGCGGCAAACGGATCGAATCCCATCAGCATCGTCGTACCTTGCCATCGGGTTATTGGCCGAAACGGCACCATGACCGGATATGCAGGCGGAGTTCAGCGAAAAGAGTGGTTATTGCGCCACGAAGGTTATCTTTTGCTGTAAACATTAAACAATTTGTGCCAGCTTGTTCACACTTTTATGTAAAGTCACCCTTAACAACTTAAGGGTTTTCAAATAGATAGACATATATTTACATCTAATATCGGAATTCTCTGCTGTTAAGGTTTGCTTAGACTTACTTGCTCCCTAAAAAGATGTTAAAATTGACAAATATCAATTACGGCTTGAGCAGACCTATGATCCCGGAAAAGCGAATTATACGGCGCATTCAGTCTGGCGGTTGTGCTATCCATTGCCAGGATTGCAGCATCAGCCAGCTTTGCATCCCGTTCACACTCAACGAACATGAGCTTGATCAGCTTGATAATATCATTGAGCGGAAGAAGCCTATTCAGAAAGGCCAGACGCTGTTTAAGGCTGGAGATGAACTAAAATCGCTTTATGCCATCCGCTCCGGTACGATTAAAAGTTATACCATCACTGAGCAAGGCGACGAGCAAATCACTGGTTTCCATTTAGCAGGCGATCTGGTGGGATTTGATGCCATCGGCAGCGGTCATCACCCGAGTTTCGCGCAGGCGCTGGAAACCTCGATGGTATGTGAAATCCCGTTCGAAACGCTGGACGATTTGTCTGGTAAAATGCCGAATCTGCGTCAGCAGATGATGCGTCTGATGAGCGGTGAAATCAAAGGCGATCAGGACATGATCCTGCTGTTGTCGAAGAAAAATGCCGAGGAACGTCTGGCTGCATTCATCTACAACCTGTCCCGTCGTTTTGCCCAACGCGGCTTCTCCCCTCGTGAATTCCGCCTGACGATGACTCGTGGTGATATCGGTAACTATCTGGGCCTGACGGTTGAAACCATCAGCCGTCTGCTGGGTCGCTTCCAGAAAAGCGGTATGCTGGCAGTCAAAGGTAAATACATCACTATCGAAAATAACGATGCGCTGGCCCAGCTTGCTGGTCATACGCGTAACGTTGCCTGATTCTTCCGCATAACTCACTATCCTTCTGTCATATCATTAAATTTTTCTGATTTATTGATCTGACAGAAGGTTCATCACTGTTTCATTCACCAGATATGGGTTAATCTTTTAATTACAAACTGCGTTGACAGTTGTTGTAAGGAGACCCTGTATGGCTATGTATCAGAACATGCTCGTTGTTATCGATCCTAACCAGGACGACCAACCAGCATTGCGGCGAGCTGTTTATTTACATCAACGGATTGGTGGCAAAATTAAAGCCTTTTTGCCGATCTATGACTTCTCATACGAAATGACCACCCTGCTCTCTCCGGACGAACGTACCGCTATGCGTCAGGGCGTCATCAGCCAGCGTACAGCCTGGATCCACGAGCAGGCAAAATATTATCTCAATGCTGGCGTTCCCATTGAAATTAAAGTGGTCTGGCATAACCGTCCTTTCGAAGCCATCATTCAGGAAGTGATCAGCGGCGGGCACGATTTGGTGCTAAAAATGGCGCACCAACATGACCGTCTGGAAGCGGTGATTTTTACGCCAACGGACTGGCATCTGTTACGCAAATGCCCAAGCCCGGTGTGGATGGTGAAAGACCAGCCGTGGCCGGAAGGGGGTAAGGCGCTGGTGGCGGTGAATCTCGCCAGTGAAGAGCCGTACCATAATGCGCTCAATGAAAAACTGGTCAAAGAGACGATCGAACTGGCAGAACAAGTCAACCATACCGAAGTTCATCTGGTTGGCGCTTATCCGGTAACGCCAATTAATATCGCGATTGAACTGCCGGAATTTGACCCGAGCGTTTATAACGATGCCATTCGTGGGCAACATTTGCTGGCAATGAAAGCTCTGCGGCAGAAATTCGGCATTAATGAAAACATGACGCACGTAGAAAAAGGTCTGCCCGAAGAGGTGATTCCTGATTTGGCGGAGCACTTACAGGCGGGGATTGTGGTTCTGGGCACGGTCGGACGCACCGGTATTTCAGCAGCATTCCTTGGCAACACGGCGGAACAGGTGATTGATCATCTTCGCTGCGACCTGCTGGTCATTAAACCTGACCAGTATCAGACACCCGTTGAACTGGATGACGAAGAAGACGATTAACGACTCTTCAATAACTGACAAGGCCCGAGTTATCGGGCCTATTTTTTACTTACTGCTCTTCGCCGCCAAGGAAATAAATTCCCAACGGGATTGCCAGCAACACAGTAAAGACCAGGCTATAAACAAAAATCATCGATGACTGAATCACATACATTGATGTCGTCCACTCAGACAGCGGAATATTGTACTGTTCTATAACGCCGCCGATGGTCGCGCGAGTCACAACCGACGCCGCAATAATGAAAACCGCCAACAAACCAAAGAGAAATTTCTTCCCTTTCGCTGACTTCAGTTTCGCCATAATCATGATGTAATCCTTGTGCAGATAAATTTCTTGTTACCTAAACGTAACAATACCATGACATTTCACCGTTGTCTGCTCTGAAAATCTCACCTCTTAGCTGGATTTACAATCAACGCATTGATTAGTTAGCTAATGTTGCTACTTCCTTCCCTGACTATTGATGATCTGAATGAATTGTCGCGGTAAAATAGTCCCGCCAGGGGTTTCCGGCATGACGACAATTATCTGGAGGAGCCTGATAAAACAATGATCGCTGAACTGTTTACAAATAATGCGCTTAATCTGGTCATTATTTTCGGTAGCTGCGCAGCATTGATTCTGATGAGCTTTTGGTTTCGCCGTGGAAATCGTAAAAGAAAAGGATTTTTATTCCATGCGGTGCAATTTTTAATCTACACCATAATTATTAGTGCTGTTGGTAGCATCATTAACTATGTTATAGAAAACTATAAACTCAAATTTATCACCCCAGGCGTTATCGATTTTATCTGTACGTCCCTGATTGCGGTTATTCTGACGATTAAGCTATTTCTGCTGATTAATCAGTTTGAAAAACAGCAGATTAAAAAAGGTCGCGATATCACCAGTGCGCGGATCATGTCGCGCATTATCAAAATCACCATTATTGTGGTGCTTGTTCTGCTTTATGGCGAACATTTCGGCATGAGCCTTTCTGGCTTGTTGACCTTTGGTGGTATTGGTGGTCTGGCTGTCGGTATGGCCGGTAAAGATATTCTGAGTAACTTCTTTTCCGGGATTATGCTCTATTTCGACCGTCCTTTCAGTATTGGCGACTGGATCCGTTCACCGGACAGAAATATCGAAGGTACAGTAACGGAAATTGGCTGGCGAATTACCAAAATTAAGACCTTTGATAATCGTCCATTGTACGTACCGAACTCGCTGTTTTCGTCGATCAGCGTAGAAAATCCTGGACGAATGACCAACCGGCGCATTACCACGACCATTGGTTTACGTTATGAGGATGCGGCAAAAGTGGGCGTTATTGTCGAAGCCGTACGTGAGATGCTGAAAAATCACCCGGCCATCGACCAGCGACAAACCTTACTGGTTTATTTCAACCAGTTTGCTGATTCGTCATTAAATATTATGGTTTATTGCTTTACCAAAACCACGGTATGGGCTGAGTGGCTTGCCGCACAGCAAGACGTTTATTTGAAGATTATCGATATTGTACAGTCACACGGCGCGGACTTTGCCTTCCCCAGCCAGACGCTGTATATGGATAACATTACACCGCCGGACCAGGGTCGCTAAATCAGACATCACTGGCGTTATCCACAAGGGTAACGCCAGTTCCCATCACATTAATGCTTCACAATATACATAGTCCGACTGTACGCCACATCTTCAGGGTTATTAATGGGATAACCTTTCAGCCACGGCTTGATTAATCGTCCATTGGTATATTGATAAATTGGTGCAATCGGTGCTTGCTCCATGAGGATTTTTTCTGCCGCGTTGTAATCGGCATTACGCGCTTTAACGGTATTTTCCGTCGATGCCTGGGCCAGAACTTTGTCATATGCCGGATTGTTAAAGCGTGAAATATTCCCGGAATGCGTTGACGTTAATAATGTCAGGAAAGTGGAGGGTTCATTATAATCCCCTACCCACGAGGCGCGGATAACATCAAAATTGCCGGTATTACGGCTATCGATATAGGTTTTCCATTCCTGGTTTTGCAATTTAACATCTACGCCCAGGTTCTTTTTCCACATCGATGCTACAGCAATCGCAATTTTTTGATGGTTTTCTGAAGTGTTATACAAAAGCGTCAACTTCAGCGGTTTTTGCGGACCATAACCAGCTGCGCTCAACAAAGTTTTTGCCTGCGCATTCAGTTCTTCCTGACTCATTTGTTCAAACGGCGAAGGTTCCGGCGTAAATCCCGCGGTAACATCTGGTGTAAAATGCCACGCTGGCTTTTCGCCCGTCCCCAACACTTTTTCGGTCATCAGGCGGCGATCTATCGTCATACTTAATGCCAGGCGAACGCGCTGATCTGCCGTCGGCCCTTTTTGCGTGTTAAACGCATAATAATAGGTCCCGAGCTGCGGCGGCGTATAAACCTGCCCCGGAATATCCTTCAACAACTTCTGATACATATTTTTCGGGAAGGATTCGGTGATATCAATATCCCCCGCGAGATAACGCTTAGTGGCTGCGGATTCCTGATTAATTGGCAGGAAGGTCACTTTTTGCAGTACCGTTTTGGCGTTATCCCAATAATGGGTATTCGGCACTACGACCAGTTTTTCATTGACTACGCGCTCTTTAAGAACATAAGCGCCATTGCCGATCAGATTTCCGGGTTTCGTCCACTCTTTACTGCTTTCTACGTTGGCTTTTTGCACCGGGAAGAAGGCAAAGTTAGCGGTTAAATTCACAAACCACGGCAATGGTTTATCAAGCTGGATTTTCAAAGTATGGGCATCAACTGCGGTGACGCCAAGCTGGTCAGGCGCGGCTTTACCATCAATAATCGCCTGTGCGTTGTTGATTCCCGCCAGCGCGGCAAACCATGCAAATGGCGATAGCGTTTTCGGGTCCACCAGACGTTGCCAGCTGTAGACAAAATCTTGCGCCGTTACCGGTGTGCCATCCGCCCATTTTGCGTTATCGCGCAGGGTAAAAGTCCAGATACGGTTGTCATTACTTTTCCACTGAGTCGCAACGCCGGGGACAATCTCCCCTTTCTCGTTCTGATTCACCAGTCCTTCAAACAGATCGCGAATGACCTGAATCTCCGGCAGGCCCACGGCTTTAGCGGGATCCAGCGACGCTGGCTCATCTTTAATGTGGCGCACCAGCTCCTGCTTCTCTGCCAGTACTGTGCCGCTCGGAACTTCAGCAGCATACGAAAGAGAAATGCTGCTGACCAACAGCGCACAACACGTGACTGAAACAGAGTGCTTCATAAGTTTCCCTCTAACCGACATTAAAATTGATGCGTAATTATTTGTTTCGCTTTAAAGAAATGCAAACAACTTCCATCAAAAAAGTGACAAAGGAAGCATCAAATGTTTTAAGTATCAATATATCAAATCAGATTTAGTGTAAATAATAGTCTCCAAAATGCGGTAAAGCACATAGAACTCCGAACACTACGTTCGGGCTTCGCACATTCAAACCCGTTTTCGGTATCATAATCAGCATCTGTCGCCATTGTGCGAAGAATAAAAAATAACCAAAACGTTGAAAGGAACTGAGAATACGTTAAGAGAAGAATTAAATTAATGTATCAGCAAGTAGTGCTAAACAGCACCTTTATACTTCAGCCTATCTATAAATAATGAGAATGCCGAGCCAGCATGTCGACGGTGTGGATAGTACAGGTGATAACCGGGTAAATCTGGTGTGAATTTATCCAAAACACGTATCAGTTTTTTTTCTTTAATAGCCCGCTCAACCTGATCATAAGGTAGATACGCCAATCCATGCCCATCAATTGCAGCATCAATGATCAGGTCTATCGTATTCAGTAAAAGCTGACCTTCCATGCGAACACGAACTTCACGTCCACCGCGTATTAATCTCCAGCGATTTGCTGTACCCGATGTGGGAAGATACAAATTAATTGCCTGATGATCTATTAATTGTGACACTGACGTTGGAGCACTTCGACGAGAAAAATAATCCGGTGAGCCAACAATAGCCATTGGTATGTCTGGCCCGATTCGAATGGCGATCATATCTTTATCCATCTCCCCACCCAGACGGACGCCTGCATCAAAACGTTCAGAAACGACATCGGTCAAACCATAATCAATGGTAAGCTGAATATCAATTTCAGGATGCGATTTCAGGAATGTGCGCATAGCTGGTAACAATATCGTTTTTGCTGCATGTTCTACAGTAGTAATACGTATTGTCCCGGATGGGCGGTTCTGCAGATCGCTCAGGGATGTCAGGGCAGAATCTATGTCATGCAACATAGGGCCAAGAACAGACAAAAGATGCTCGCCCGCTTCAGTGGGTACAACGCTGCGCGTGGTTCGCGTCAGAAGCCGCAATCCCAATCGTTCTTCTATACGGCGCACTATCTGGCTTAAAGCTGACTGCGCCATGCTCAGGCGGGCTGCTGCGCGAGTGAAGCTACGCTCCTCTGCAACAACGACAAACGCCATCAGATCAGCGATTTCTTCACGCTTCATTCAGTATCTCCATACAATCTATTAATCATTTAAATGATAGGTCTAATCATGATTTTGGGTCTAATCAACTTAATGATCAATATCTATAGTGATATCACCAACCGTTAAAACGAACCGACAACTCCATGAGGAACGGAATGATGAATAATAAAGTCAGCTTCACTAACAGCAATAATCCAACCATCTCTTTGTCTGCAGTGATCTATTTCCCTCCAAAATTTGATGAAACCCGTCAGTATCCGGCAATTGTGGTATCTCACCCAGGTGGGGGCGTTAAAGAGCAAACGGTCGGAACCTATGCCGAAAAACTGGCGGAAAAGGGATTTGTCACTATTGCTTATGACGCATCTTATCAAGGTGAAAGCGGCGGCGAGCCGCGTCAGTTAGAAAACCCATACATTCGTACTGAAGACGTCAGTGCCGTGATTGATTACCTGACAACGCTTTCTTATGTCGACAATACCCGAATTGGTGCGATGGGAATTTGTGCCGGTGCAGGATATACAGCCAATGCTGCAATTCAGGATCGCCGCATCAAGGCCATCGGTACTGTTAGTGCGGTCAATATTGGTTCGATGTTCCGTAATGGTTGGGAAAACAATGTGAAATCTATTGATGCCCTACCATACGTTGACGCGGGTTCAAACGCCCGAACCAGCGATATTAGCAGCGGAGAATACGCCACTATGCCACTGGCACCAATGAAGGAGTCCGATGCGCCGAACGAAGAACTGCGTCAGGCCTGGGAATATTACCACACCCCTCGCGCGCAGTATCCAACAGCACCGGGTTACGCTACTTTGCGCAGCCTTAACCAGATTATTACCTATGATGCTTACCATATGGCGGAAGTGTACCTGACTCAGCCGATACAGATTGTGGCGGGCAGCCAGGCTGGGAGCAAATGGATGAGTGACGACCTGTACGATCGAGCATCAAGCCAGGATAAACGCTATCACATTGTTGAAGGCGCAAACCATATGGATCTTTATGATGGCAAAGTCTATGTGGCTGAAGCAATTTCAGTATTAGCTCCGTTCTTTGAGGAAACTCTGTAATGAAACATATTCAAATCCGTAATAGTGATATGGCCTGGCATATTGCTGCCAATAATCTGGGAAAAGTTTCATGAAAAATGTACTGATTCTTGGTGCTGGCGGTCAGATAGCCCGCCATGTGATTAATCAACTGGCAGATAAACAAACCATTAAACAAACTTTATTTGCCCGTCAGCCAGCAAAAATCCACAAACCCTATCCCACTAATAGCAAGATTATTATGGGGGATGTACTGAATCATGCAGCACTGAAGCAAGCCATGCAGGGACAGGATGTTGTGTATGCCAACCTTACGGGGGAAGATTTAGATATTCAGGCAAATTCAGTGATCGCTGCGATGAAAGCCTGTGATGTTAAACGTCTGATCTTTGTTCTTTCCCTCGGTATTTATGATGAAGTTCCAGGAAAATTTGGCGAATGGAATAATGCAGTTATTGGTGAACCCCTAAAACCATTCCGCAGGGCTGCGAATGCAATTGAGGCTTCTGGACTGGAATATACAATTCTTCGCCCTGCCTGGCTGACTGATGAAGATATTATTGATTATGAGCTTACCTCACGCAATGAACCATTCAAAGGTACGATCGTATCACGTAAGAGTGTCGCAGCATTAATCACAGATATCATCGATAAACCTGAGAAACACATTGGTGAGAATATAGGCATCAATCAACCCGGGACTGATGGTGATAAACCCTTCTTCATGTAAATCAATTATATAGCTACCATCGTACTGTACTATGTGCAGTACGATTTATTAAACTTATTAAGGTGAACTGATCAATCAGATGCGATTAACATGTGTAGAACCAGTAAGAATAAAATACGCCATGTATATAACATTACGACAATTCTAATATCTGCACATCAATGAAAATACAAACAACTTCCGGCAAAAAAGTGATACAAGATCGATGACATAGCGTTGAAGAAAAGGATTTGATAATCCGCAAAATTTGCACAACACTGCCTGTAATACTTCCTGAACCAGAGACGATCATGACCGTAACTCGCCCACGCGCCGAACGCGGCGCATTTCCGCCCGGAACAGAACATTACGGACGTTCATTATTGGGCGCGCCGTTAATCTGGTTTCCGACCCCTGCAACCAGTCACGAAAGTGGTTTGATTCTGGCTGGCACTCACGGTGATGAAAACTCTTCGATCGTCACGCTCTCCTGTGCTCTGCGGACTTTGACACCTTCTTTGCGCCGCCATCATGTGGTGCTGTGTGTGAATCCTGACGGCTGCCAGTTAGGGTTACGGGCCAATGCTAATGGTGTGGATTTAAACCGAAACTTTCCGGCAGCGAACTGGAAGGAAGGTGAAACAGTTTATCGCTGGAACCGCGCCGCTGAAGAACGTGATGTCGTTTTACTGACAGGTGACAAACCTGGCTCCGAACCTGAAACCCAGGCGCTGTGCCAGCTTATACACCGCATTCAACCTGCCTGGGTGGTCTCATTCCACGATCCGCTGGCCTGTATTGAAGATCCCAGACACAGCGAATTAGGTGAATGGCTGGCCCAGGCGTTTGAATTGCCTCTGGTAACCAGCGTCGGTTATGAAACGCCTGGCTCTTTCGGCAGTTGGTGTGCAGATCTCAACTTGCATTGCATCACCGCAGAGTTTCCACCCATCTCCTCCGACGAAGCCAGCGAAAAATATCTCTTTGCGATGGCAAACTTGCTGCGCTGGCATCCTAAAGATGCAATTCGCCCGTCGTGAACTGAAGCGCCGGTTCCACATCTACCGCCAGCCAGGTCGGTCCGTCAAGATCGGCGAAACTGACCTGCGGCACCAGCGGTAAAGCGGCGCTAATGGCACGAGAGGTACACAACATGCAGCCCAGCATCAGACGAAAACCTTGTGCACGCGCTTCAGTCGCCAGCGCCAGCGCTTCCGTCAGACCACCGGTTTTATCAAGCTTAATGTTAACCATCTCATAGCGCCCTTTCAGCGCCTTCAGATTGCTACGAGTATGACAACTTTCATCAGCACAAATCGGTAACGGATGAATAAAATTCTCCAGCGCCGCATCGTCCTGCGCAGGAAGCGGTTGTTCAAGCATCGCAACGCCTAAATCTGCCAATAGCTGGCAACGCGCCGCCAACCCTTCTGCACGCCAGGATTCATTTGCATCAACGATCAGCGTCGCATCGGGCACAGCTGTGCGAATTGCCACCATCCGCTCACTGATAAGATGGTTATCCAGCTTCACTTTCAGTAATTTCGCGCCTGCCTGCCAGAGTGTTGATGCACTATTGGCCATCTGATCAGGCGTACCGATGACTATCGTCTGTGCCGTGGTGACTGTCTCGGGAAGCGTTATGCCGATCAAATCAGCCTGCGATTGCTGCTGTTTTCGCGCCGCCAGATCCCACAATGCACAATCCAGCGCATTACGTGCTGCGCCGGCAGGGAGGATTTTTTGCAACTCCTGCCGTGTCAGCCCTTTCTCTAATTGCGGCACGACGCTCATAATTTGCGCCATTACCGAGGCATCACTTTCCCCATAACGCGGATACGGCGTGCATTCGCCGGTGCCTTTAATACCCTCTTCTTCCAGTTCAACCACCACCACGCGCGCTTCACTGCGACTTCCCCGAGCAATCACAAACGGGGTATGTAAGGGCCAGGCCTCCTCAAATACCTTAACGGTTCTCATCTTTACTCCTTGTTGTCGCGGTGGTCTGCGGATTAAGCGCAAATAGCGTTTGCTGTGTTATTGACAGTTAGCATAAACTAGGTGTGACGTTAACTATATGTAAACAGGAAAGATAATCATGTCACAAACCGTTCATTTCCAGGGCAACCCGGTTACAGTCGCCAATTCCATCCCGCAGGCGGGTAGCAAAGCGCAGACTTTTACTCTCGTGGCAAAAGATCTGTCTGACGTCACCCTCGGTCAGTTTGCGGGTAAACGCAAAGTGCTGAACATTTTCCCGAGTATTGATACCGGTGTTTGCGCCGCATCAGTACGTAAGTTTAACCAACTGGCAACCGAGATCGACAACACCGTTGTGCTGTGTATCTCTGCCGATCTGCCGTTCGCCCAGTCTCGTTTCTGCGGCGCAGAAGGTCTGAACAACGTTATCACCCTCTCCACTTTCCGTAACGCTGAATTCCTGCAAGCCTACGGTGTGGCAATTGCTGATGGCCCACTGAAAGGTCTGGCAGCGCGTGCCGTTGTGGTTATTGATGAAAATGACAATGTGATTTTCAGCCAGCTGGTGGATGAAATCACCACCGAGCCGGATTACGAAGCAGCTCTGGCTGTACTGAAAGCATAAGTTAATATGCCTGATGGTGTTGCACCATCAGGCATATTCACGCTTACTCTTCGTTCTTCTTCTGACTCAGACCATATTCCCGCAACTTATTGGCAATCGCGGTATGTGAAACGCCGAGACGTTTTGCCAGTTTGCGCGTGCTGGGATAATTGCGATAAAGCTGGGTTAATACCGAGCGTTCAAAACGGCTGGTGATTTCGTCCAGCGAACCTTCCATCGCATCTTCGCCCACGGCTACCGTTGCGGCGTCATAATCCGGCAACAAAATATCCTGTGGACGCAGCTCATAACCGTCCAGTTGTGTCAGTGCGCGATAGATAGCGTTCTTTAACTGCCGCACATTTCCCGGCCACGCATAACGCGTAAGTACAGTATTCAGATCAGCGGCCAGTTTCGGACGCGGCACGCCCTGCTCGTCGGCAAAGCGGGCGACGAACAGCTCGGTTAACGGCATGATGTCCTGCGGACAGTCACGTAGCGGCGGCAGATTGAGCGTCAACACGTTCAGACGATAATAGAGATCTTCACGGAACACGCCTTTTTGCACCAGTTCGACCAGATTCTTCTGCGTAGCACAAATCACCCGCACATCGACATGCACCTCATGGTCTTCGCCAACCCGACGGAAGGTGCCATCATTAAGGAAACGCAGTAATTTCGCCTGCATCCGTGGTGACATCTCACCTATTTCATCCAACAGCACCGAACCACCGTTCGCCTGCTCAAAGAACCCTTTCTTCCCTTCCGGAGCATGACCAAACAGTTCACTCTCGACCGCATCTTCCGGTATAGACGCACAGTTCAGCGCCAGGTAAGGTTTGCTCGCTCTGGGGCTTGCCTGATGACAGGCATACGCAAAGAGATCTTTTCCGGTGCCGGTATCACCCGTAATCAGCAGCGGCGCGCTTAGCATCGCCAGTTTCTGCGCCTGTTCGACAACATGCTTCATTTTCGGGCTGACAGCGACAATTTGACTGAAGGCGCTGACATCCTGGGCGGCGACATTTTGCAACTGACGGCCCATACGAATCGTTGATCGCAGCATCACCACCGCACCGGTCAGGACGTGTTGATCATTTTCATCCTGAAGATAAACAGGCGTAATCTCCATCAGGAAATTCTGCCCATTAATAACGACATGCTCGTTATGCGAATCTTGCGGTTCGCTTTCCAGCCAGCGTAAAAAATTAAAGCCGTTAATCAATTGCGCGGCGGTATGGTTGCGCAGGCGATCCAATTTTTGCCCAAAAAGCTGACAGCTCGCCGGGTTCGCCATATCCACTTTGCTTTTCATATCGACAGAGAGCACAGGTTCAGGCAACGCCTCCAGTAACGCGCTCAACGCCAGATGCTCACGTTCGGAAGGCATCCACGGGACAGTACGCACATCGGTAACACCTGCAATACGGCGTATTTCGGCCATCAGACTGCTGAAACTCTCAAACTCCAGTTCAGCAAAATTGAGGTAGATTCGCCCAATGGGATCAATCTCAATACCGCGTAAATCAATGCCTCTTAGCACGAGTAGATCGAGTAATTCGCGGGTCAGACCGAGTCGGTCTTCACAAAAGACTTCCAGACGCATGGGAACCTTCACCTGAAAAAAGAACAATTAATATGATGATATGACACTATTTGAATAGCAGGAAGGTTTCTGTCAACAATCATTGACACAAAGACGGAAAAACGGGCACTTCGGCGTAAAGATATCCGGTCAGCACCCGATATTGCATTATTTTTCGCTGGGCGTTTTGCCTTTTTGCAGAGTTTCTTTCACCTGACCGATAAGCTGACGACGGAAATCCCCGAGGCGAGGTTTGTCATCGTCAATCCACGGCAGCGGGCGGCAAAGCTCCATAGCTTTAATCCCCAGTCGTGCCGTCAGAAGTCCAGCACCAATCCCCTGAGCTGCGCGGGTAGACAAACGCGCAGCGAGATCTTGCGACATCCAGTCCATCCCCACTTCGCGCACCAGTTCGCTGGCTCCGGCGAAAGCGATATTCAGCAATACCAGCTTAAACAGGCGCAAACGGCTGTAATATCCCAGTTCAATGCCATACAGCGTGGCGATGCGATTAATCAAACGCAGATTGCGCCAGGCGATAAACGCCATATCCACCAGCGCCAGTGGGCTAACGGCAATCATTAACGTTGATTCCGCCGCTGAGCGGCTGATTTCGCGCCGCGCCTGGGCATCTAAAACTGGCTGGACCAAGTGAGCATACAGGCTGACCACTTCACGATCGTTCTGCGTTTCATGGATTGAGGCATACCAGCGCTGCAGCGCCGGATGTGACTGATCAATACCCGCCTGCTGCGCCAGTTTTTCGCAGAATGCACGGCCTTTACCCGTGCCGTGACTGTGCAACAAATCGCGCGCTTCGTCGCGTTCATGGGCGCGCTGTCGCAAGCGCCATAAGCGCCGCCACTCTGTTACCACAGAACCCACGCCAGCGCCGATAATCAATGCCCCAGCGGCACATCCACCCAGCGCCACCCAGTCCTGGGTTTGCCAGGCGTTCATTGTCCACTGCACGCCCTGCCCGACAACGCTTGCGCCAAACAGAGCCAGCCCGCCCATCACCATTTTGCGCCACAGGCTGCGTTTCGGACGTAACGCTGCATCCATTACCGCTTCAACTTGCCCCTCTTCTTCCTGCGCTTCATCGAGCGTGGCTGGGGCAAAATTTTGCGCCTGATTTTCGTCAAAGGTCTGCTGCGCCCTGAATTTTGGATTCTGATCGACCTCCAGTGGACCGTCGAAATCAATACGTGGTTTTAACGGTTCGGTCATCGCAATTTATCTCCTATTAAAAATTCCAGCGCAGCATCAAGACGAATATGCGGTAGCGGTTTGTCGACATCCATCACCTGCGGACGAAACGCCTCAAACTGGAAGCCTTGCTTATCCCAGAACGCCTGACCTGGCAAACGTGCGGGAACTTCGCCAGGATAAACAGTGAGCGGTGCGCCATCGCTGAGTCGATTACCGCGCAGCGCCGGGATTTTCTCACCGTTAACATCAATAATTCCGCTGGTGGTCGCCTGAACAGACGCCAGCCCCAGACAGTCCATACTGATCCCTTCGAACGCCGCATTTTGCCAGGCATCCTGAATCAGTTGTTGCAGCAATGAAACCATATTGGCGTGCTGATCGATGGTCACATGGTCCGCTTTAGTGGCAGCAAACAATAGCTTATCGATAACCGGCGAAAACAAACGCCGGAACAGGGTACGCTGCCCGTAGTGGAAACTTTGCATCAGCTGCGTCAGCGCCAGACGCATATCATTAAATGCCTGTGGTCCACTGTTGAGCGGTTGCAGGCAATCCACCAACACAATCTGGCGGTCAAAGCGCAGAAAATGATTCTTATAGAACCCCTTCACCACTTTCTCGCAGTAATAATTAAACCGCTCGCGCAACATTCCGGCATTGGTGTGCTTATCGGCCTGCGCCAGTTTGGACTCGCCCCAGGCATCGACATCTGGCCATGGGAAGAATTGCAGCGCGGGCGCTCCTGCCATATCGCCAGGCAAAACAAAGCGTCCTGGCTGAATAAAGTGCAGCCCCTGCTGTTTGCAGTGATGGAGATAATCGGTCCACGCGGCGGCAATGTCTGCCAGCCGGTTTTCGTCGGCAGGCGCTAGCGGGTCCAGCCCTTCGCACATCATTCGCCATTTCGCCGACCATTCGCCGCGCTGACCATTGAGTAAGCCCGTCATCTGGCGCGACCAGCTTAAATAGTCCTGCGCCAGCATCGGCAGGTCGAGCAACCATTCGCCGGGATAATCCACAATCTCAAGATACAGCGTGGAGGTGTCCTTAAAGTGGCGCAGCAGCGAATCGTTCGATTTAAAACGTAACGCCAGGCGAATTTCACTGACGCCGCGCGTAGGCGTCGGCCAGGCGGGAGGATCGCCATATAACTGCGCCAACCCTTCATCATAGGTGAAGCGCGGAATGCCAAAGTCACGCTGGGGAATGCGTTTTACGCCCAGCAGGCGCTCTTCACGCACCGCACTTAAAAGCGGCAAACGTGCTCCGGCATGAATATTGAGCAACTGATTAACCATCGCGGTGATAAACGCTGTTTTGCCGCTGCGGCTAAGTCCGGTTACAGCGAGGCGCAGATGTCTGTCGACACCCCGATTCACCAGCGCATTGAGTTCATTTTTAAGTCGCTTCATTGCTGTCCTGTGCTGCTCTGAAGACCAGAAAAAAAAATCGTTCGTAAGGATATGAATGTGGGGGCCAGGCCATTGATTATCAACTACCCGTGTTGTCATCGACGGGCGAACTCCATAAGATGTGCAGCATTCACGTTCGGACGGAGTTCCTGACCTATGTCCCCTACTATTTATGATATTGCCAGGGTTGCAGGCGTATCAAAATCCACCGTATCACGCGTGCTGAATAAGCAAACCAATATCTCCCCGGAAGCGCGCGAAAAAGTGTTACGGGCCATTGAAGAATTACAGTATCAACCAAACAAGCTGGCCCGCGCGCTGACCTCTTCGGGTTTTGATGCCATTATGGTGATTTCTACCCGTTCGACCAAAACTACGGCGGGTAATCCGTTTTTCTCTGAAGTTTTGCATGCCATCACCGCCAAAGCGGAAGAAGAAGGTTTCGACGTGATATTACAAACGTCGCACAATCCGGCAGAAGATCTGCAAAAATGCGAAAGCAAAATTAAGCAGAAAATGATTAAAGGCATTATTATGCTAAGTTCGCCTGCTGATGAATCCTTCTTTGCACAACTCGACAAATACGAGATCCCGGTGGTGGTGATCGGTAAAGTTGAAGGTCAATACAGCCATGTTTATTCCGTCGATACCGATAATTATGGCGACAGTATTGCACTAACCGATGCGTTAATTGAAAGCGGGCATAAGAATATTGCATGCCTGCATGCGCCGCTTGATGTTCATGTTTCAGTGGATCGGGTAAATGGTTATAGGCAAAGCCTGGCTATGCATAATATTGCAGTGCGTGATGAATGGATTGTTGACGGCGGTTATACCCATGAGACAGCATTAAAAGCAGCACGGGAATTATTAAGCCAGTCACCGTTGCCTGAGGCAGTGTTTGCTACTGACAGCCTGAAATTAATGAGTATTTATCGTGCGGCGGCAGAGAAAAACATTGCTATTCCGCAGCAGTTAGCGGTGGTGGGTTATAGTAATGAAACGCTGTCGTTTATATTAACGCCTGCACCAGGCGGCATCGATGTTCCGACGCAGGAGTTAGGTCAACAAAGCTGCGAGTTATTATTCCAGCTAATTGCCGGAAAACCGTCACCACAAAATATTACCGTTGCTACGCATATGTCGTTGAAATAAATATATGCCGGATTTGGCGCTCGCCCCGCATCCGGCAATTTAGCACATTATCAGAACGAGTAATTCACCCCAACACCCGCATAATGGAATTTATCGCTGTCGCCTTCGTCGTGATCCTGCCACTCAAACGCGTATTCCAGCGAAACGGAAAGACCATTCTGGAAATCATAACCGTAAAATAAACCCACACGGTTAAAATCATGGCCTTCACGTTCAATATCATCCTGCCAGTCCCAGTTACTCCAGCGATCCAGCCCAATGCGCGTATACGGCGTCACCGAGTGGTTGCCGAGCGTCAGCGGCAAATAGGCGCGAATTTCTTGCGTGGAAAACTCACCGTTATTGCGGCTATCATCCATATTGAAACCACGCTCGAGATAATAGTTCACTCGCAAGGCAAGCGTTTCGTTGAAGGTATATTGCAGACCTGTTTCCGTTTCGACACGGGTATCAGCATAACCGGTCGTATTCAGATCGTTGGCAAATTTATACATCGACAGCCAACCGTTGAAACGTAAATCGTCAGTCAGTTTCACATCCCAGTCTGGCGCAATTTTCCAGCGCTGCATATTCGCCGTGTCTTTACCCGGTTCATCAACGTAGTGATAACCATAATTACGGAAACCACCAGTCAGACCGAAACTGAAATCATCGCTTTCGAGGAACTGATAATGTACCTCCAGCTCCGGGCGATCAAACCACGTTCCACGTTTACCCGCGCTATAATCTACCGGCCCTTCCTGATAATAGGCCAGAGAAATTCTCCACGGCCCGTTGGCGGCATTAAAATAGACAGAAGGCTCCGCCAGCCCATCCATATCTTCGCCATAACCCTCGACGTTTTCTATTTCGTACATCGCGCCGATATTAAAGTGCCAGTCGTTCTTTTCCTCGGCCTGTGCGCAGGCCATTCCCGCACACATCACCAGTGCGGTACAGGGTAATAACTTTTTCATTATTGTTCCTTGTATTATCCTGGGAGAATGCCTTCCCCCTGTATTTAGCAAATTGCTATTTCCGTTTCTGCATCAAAGAAATGACATTTAGTCATATCAAAATGAATAGTGATATTTTCTCCTGCATGATAATCATTTAACGCACCAGCACGGACCACTAACTCGTGCCCCCCAACCGTGGTGTAGAGCATAAATTCCGCACCGGTTAATTCCGCCACGCTAATTTTGGCGGAAATGTTATTTTCCTCTTGCGCGTCCGGATGAATATCTTCCGGGCGTATTCCCATTACGATGGGCTTATGCAAACTTTCCTGTGTTTTCAGAACCGCTAATTTCTCTTCGGGTATGGTTAATTTAAGCGTTTCCGTAACGAATTTATCGCCATCGATCGTGCCGCGAATAAAATTCATCGCTGGTGATCCAATAAATCCGGCAACAAACATATTCGCAGGTTGGTTATAAACCGTTTTCGGCGCACCGACCTGCTGAACAATCCCATCCTTCATAATGACAATCCGCGTCGCCATGGTCATCGCTTCGGTCTGATCGTGGGTCACGTAGATCATGGTGGTGTTCAGTTTCTGATGCAGCTTGCTGATCTCTGCGCGCATTTGCACGCGCAGCTTGGCATCCAGGTTAGAGAGCGGCTCATCCATTAAAAACACGCCCGCTTCGCGCACAATCGCCCGCCCAAGCGCCACTCGCTGACGTTGCCCGCCGGAAAGCGCGCCCGGCTTGCGTTTCAGGTACTCACGCAGGCCGAGAATTTGCGCCGCCCAGTTCACCCGCTCATCAATCACCTCTCTGGCGATTTTTTGCATCTTCAGGCCAAACGCCATGTTGTCGTAGACCGTCATATGCGGATACAGCGCGTAGTTCTGGAACACCATCGCGATATTGCGTGCTTTGGCTGGAACGTCATTCATTCGTTTGCCGTCGATCAACAGATCACCGCCGCTGATCTCCTCAAGCCCGGCAATCATACGCAGGGTGGTCGATTTACCGCAGCCCGACGGACCGACAAACACGATGAACTCTTTATCGGCAATCTCCAGGTTGAAGTCCTTCACCACATGCACCTGGTTATCGTAGATCTTTTGAATATGTTGTAACGAAAGCTGTGCCATGTTGATTCCTTTGCTATACGTTTTGCCAGAAGGCCGATAACCGCGGCCAGGTCAGGGAGTCCGTCGAGGGCAACAATAATTGCGCCCCGGTTAAGCCCGCGCCGATCCCCACCGAGCGCATACCGCTGGCGTTAATGGCTTCAATGCCCGCCTGCGCATCTTCAATGCCGATACATGCCTGTGGCGGCACGCCCAGCCCTGCACAGGCGGCGAGAAAGATTTCCGGGTCCGGTTTCGAATTTTTGAGTTGGGAAGCGTCCGCGCAGAAGGTGAAAAACTCGCGCAGCTCCAGCGCTGCTAAAATCGTCGGCGCATTCAGGGAGACAGAAGCCAGCCCAACCGGAATCTGCTGTGCTCGGAGATCTACCAGCAAATTGTGAATGCCAGGCAGCACAGCATTAACCGTCAGTTCGCGCAGTGAGTGGACGTAAAGCAGATTTTTGCGATACGCCAGTTGCGCCCGTTCCTGTGGGTTAAAATCGCCCTCTTTACCCCCGTGCTGCAGAATTCGCCGCAGGGACTCATCGCGGCTGATCCCTTTTAGGAATTCGTTAAACTGCGCATCAATGCTGATGCCAATTTCAGCGGCAATCTGCTGCCACGCCTGGAAATGCAGATGCGCGGTATCGGTGATTACTCCATCCAGATCGAAAATTACCCCTTGCAGTTTCATTCCCCCTCCTGATGCGTGGTAGCGGTCCCATTGAAGGGCAAAATAAAATTCCCCAAACAGAAAACAGATTCTTCAGCGACGTAAATAAGCTGACCGTTCAAGCGCAGTGAAACGGGCGCAGAAGTTCGAATCGCAATACGCTGCACGTCGAGAGTGACCTGTAATTCGCAGCCCTGCCAGAACATAGGGAAAGACAACTGTTGCCACTGCTCAGGTAACGCCGGATTGAGATGTAATTCACCGTCACGCACGCTCACCCCGGCAAAACCCTGAATCGCCCCCAGCCAGATAGCGCCAGTTGCGGCAGCGTGGATACCGTCATCACAGCTATGTGGATCAGCACCAAGATCGATTTCAGTCCCCTCGCGCCAGAACTGATAACTTTGGGTCAGCAGGCCACAGCGTGCGGCAACAATGCCGTGGATTGCTTTACTTAATGACGAGTCGTGAATAGTGCGCGGTTCATAAAATTGCAGATTGGCAAGACACGATGCCGCTGAGAACTGCTCCGGCAGCATGTAATTGAGCATCACCACATCAGCTTGTTTGAGGATCTGCATCTCGTTCACTTCTGCGCGTGAATAATCCAGCAGAATGGTTTGCTTCCCCGCCGCCGCTTTGTATTTCGCCAGATTAATCACCGGCTTAGCCATAAACGAATCATCCTGCGGCAAAACGCCGTCGGGCTGAATTTCTGGCAGCAGCAGTTCTTTGAGGTACATTTCTGCACGATGAATAAACGCGTCGTCGCTACAGCCAAACTGACGAGCGATATTCAGCGCCTGCTGGACGTTGTAATACGCCATATAGCTGGTGAAGGCGTTATTATTGACATGTTCGGTATATTCATCTGGCCCAATAACATCATGAATTTCCAGACGGTCGTTAACCCTCACCGCGCGGCTAATCCAGAACTTTGCCGTCTCCAGAAGTAGCGCCATGCCTTCATGAGCAATGAAACTTTCATCCCCCGAGGTCCGCCAGTATTGAATAACCGCCCAGGCGATATCGGCCACCAGATGATGTTCCGCCTGCGCAGAGGCCACTTTTTGCCGCAACCCGGTACGAATGTTAATGGCAGCAAATTCCGGCGTCTCTTCTTCGCCGCTACGCGCGCTTTCCCACGGAAACAGAGCGCCCTGCCAGCCGTTGCGTCGCGCTTTCTCCTGCGCGCCAAGCAAGTTGTGCCAGCGATAACGCAGTAAACTTCGGGCAACCGTCGGATCGCTAAACAGATGGAACGGTAGCAAAAATACTTCTGTATCCCAGAAAACGTGGCCTTTGTAGCCTTCGCCGGTTAAACCTTTCGCCGCAATGCTGCTGCGCTCATCGTGGGCAGGCGTCATGATGCGCAGGTGATAAAGCGCATAATCTAACGCTTGCTGATCGTGCGCATCGCCGCCGTTTACCGTGATACGACGTTTCTGCCACCATTGACGCCAGTTTTCTGTTGATGCTGCAAGAAGTTGGTCGTAACTCTGCTGCGCGCACATTTCAAGCTGACGAAGCGATGCACTACCCCACTCGTCTAAAGCGACGTGTCTGTCGTCCCGCCAGTCGATCCACACCCGTTTTTGCAGCGTCAGCGTTTTGCCCGCAGGTAGTTGTGCACTGGTATGTTGCAGCAAGCGGCGCTCTTTGGCGGTATAGCATTGCTGCACGTCACCGCTCACCTGGCAGCAACAGCTGATGGCCACATCACTGCGTCCATCCTGAGTGGTATAGATCCCCTGCATCAGATGCTGACCAAATACCCGCACCTGGGTTTCGTCGAGATGTTGTCGTCCGTGGTTGGTTTGCGTGGCGTCAATGCCTGTTGAAATCAGCACTGACGCGTCAGCGTCCAGCGGCGTAATGCTGATTTCCAGCGCCATCAGCGGCAGTTGTTCTGCCGAAACAAAGCGACGGCTGGCAATGGCATAACGTGCGCCGCTGGCTGAAGACCAGACGACATTGCGACGTAATTCGCCACTGGCAAAGTTAAGCTCACGCTGCCATGCTTCGCGGGATAACGAGATAATCTCACCATTTATGGCAATCTCCATCCCCACGACATCAGGCAGGTTCACCAGTTCGTTGATTTCACCCTTACCCGCCCGATGATACAGCCCCGTCAGATACATGCCGCGCGTCTGGCGCGTGTAATCTTCTTCATGGCTGGCGCGAAGCCCAAGATAGCCGTTCCCCTGCGCCATCAGTGAAGCATATTTGTTCAGTGTATGCTGGCTGAAATGGGGTTCTGATAACGTTACTGGCCTGGTCATAATTCCACACGCGTCCCTGTTTCTGCGGATTGATACAACGCCGCCACCAGTTGCTGGATGATGTACCCCTGCTCGGCGTCGGCTATCATCACGGGCTTGCCCTGTACGTGATTAATAAAGGCTTCCATGCTGCGCAAATGGCGGTTGTCGTCTGCCATTTCCCGTTGCATCAGCGTCATTAATTCACCGTTGTTATCGGTGTAGATATGTGCTGGAAACAGCGTCGCACCGGCTTTATCACCACAAAAGCTGACGTTCATAATCGACTGTTCGCGGATGTTGAGTGCAAATGACGTTTCCAGCCACAGAATGCCGCCGTTATGAAATTCAATGGTGCCAAACAGCGAATCTTCGACGCTATAAGTTGCCGGATCCCACTCGCCAAATTGACCACAGCTCTTTTGCGTGCCGATCTTTTGAAAACTATGCGCATTCACGCTTTTCACCGCCGGAAAGCCCAGCACATACATCGCCGCATCCAGCATATGAATGCCGATGTCGATCAGCGGGCCACCACCCTGCAGTTCTTTATTGGTAAAGACACTCCAGCCGGGAACGCCGCAGCGACGCAGGGCGCGGGCGGTGGTAACGTAAATCTCTCCCAAAACGCCGTTGGTCACCTGTTCACGCAGCTGTTGCGTATCGAGCGCAAAACGATGGTGAAAGTCGTAGGCCAGCACCTTGCCCAGTTTGCGCGCGGTATCGCACATTTCCCGCGCCTGTTCTGGCGTCATGGCGGGCGGTTTTTCGCACATCACATGGCAGCCCGCTTCCAGTGCCATCAGGGTATGTTCGTAATGAAAACGGTTAGGTGAGCAGACGCTAACCACATCAGGTTTCACCGCCAGCAGCATGGCCTGCGGATCGTCCCACACGGATGCATTCCCGTATTTTTCTGCCAGCGCCTGCGCCTGGGAAAGGCGGCTGTCACAGACAGCCACCAGTTCCAGATCGTTGCGGGTGCAGTAGTACGAAGCATGAACTTTATCCGCCACCTGGCCCGCGCCTATGATCGCGACTCGCAGCGGAGAGCTTGTCATTGCACTTTTCACAAAGACCTCTTAGCAGGTACGCACCCAGGCCAACGAATCACGGTACGCCTGGGCAGGATCTTCTGCCCGGATACGCCCTTCATACACCACATAACCCTGATAGTTATCGGCGCGCAGCTGTTCAAACAGCGCGTGGAAATCGAGGGTGCCGCTGCCCGGCTGGTAACGATGGTTGTCGGCAATATGCACATGACCGAGCAAGTCGCGGTTGTCGTGCAACGCCTGCGCCAGGTTATCTTCTTCGATATTCATGTGATAGAAATCGCCGATAATCTGCACATGTTTAAGATTGTTTTCGACGATGTAACGACGAGCATCGGCGAGGGTGTTGATCATGTGATCCTGATAGCGGTTTAACGGTTCGAGGTACACCACGGTTCCGGTACGTGCGGCCGCCTGTTCCAGTACGCGCAGGGAATCACTCACCATTTTGCGGTCGCCGTCCAGGCTACGCGGCGAGGTCATCGGCGGTAAGCGGAAGGTAAACATGCCCCATGCAGCCGGAACGACGATACCTTTACCGCCCACTTCTGCCAGAGCTTCAAGAATGCGTTCGATCTGCTTTACGCCATTAAGTCGACGCTCTTCGATAAAGTCGCCAATCCAACCGTCATAGCCACCGCAGGCGGTGGTCACCGGTAAACCGGTTTCTTTGATTGCTGCTTTGACTTCTTCGAGATTGTTGACCAGCAGTTTGCCGTCGATCTCAAAACCATCGAAACCCATTTCTTTGATATAACGAAATTTCTCCAGAATGTTTTCCGGAAAGAACGCCTGATTCTGTGTGCCGATTTTCATTTTTTTCATTCCTTTGAATTAAAACGTAACGCCCATTTTGATGCTCTGTTCCGGATGCTGGTCGACATACTGCATGTAACTTTCCGGGCTATTGGCAAAGGTCACCACCGGGTCGATTAAATCTTCACAATTGAGATAACCGTTCATCAGCAGTTCCCAACAGGTTTCTTCGATACGTTTGCGGCTCCAGCGCGGATAATCCGGGTTCGGCTCGCTGCACGCACGGGAGAAAACAATTTTGGCGTTATTGAAATGGGCTTCGCGTCCGAGGTTAAAACCTTCGGCAAACGGTTTGGCAAACGCGACATACGAGATGGTGCCGCCATATGCCAGGCCGCGAAGCGCCGATTGCAGCGCGTCGGCGTAACCGCTGGTTTCGATAATCACATCGGCACCCTGCTTGCCGGTCAGCGTTTTGATCTCTTTGCCTACGTCAGTGCCAATAGGGTTAAGGCAGAAATCCGCACCGTGTCGACGAGCAATATCACAACGATGGGCAATAGGATCGACGCCAATTACCACCGATGCGCCAGCGCGTTTCGCCAGTTGGATGGCAATTTGACCGATCGCGCCAAGCCCTACCACCACGACAAAATCCCCTACGCGTACGTTGGCATCGCGCACGCCGCTCATGGCAAACTGCGCCGGGTCGTAACAGACGGCGTTTTTCCAGGAGCTGCCTTGCGGCATTTTGCGCAGCTTGTAGTTATTCACTGCGTTAATGATGACCGTCTCGGAGAGCGGGCCGTAGCCGCATACGCTGTCGCCCACCGCGTAGTCGGTAACGTCGCTGCCGCACTCGATAATGTCGCCAACCACCATGTTGCCAAGCTGGAATTTGCCAAACTCAATACCGCGCGGCGCATCTGCCGGACGCGGGGTAAACATCTGCCATTCGCCGTTAAAGTCTTCATCGATAAACGGGCTGGCGGCGCGGAAATCGACCACTTCCGTTCCATGTTTCGGCGCGCCGAAACGCACGCGGATCTTCACTTCACTGGCTAAAATCGCCCGATCTTCATACTCAACCAGCGCAGCTACGCGCGGTGCTGTGGCTACTAACTTTTTCATGTAAAACTCCTTATAAAGAAACTGGCCGCTTTAGCCCTTCACGCCACCGGCGGTCAAACCACTCTTAATAAAACGCTCCGAAAGCGCATACATAATCACCACCGGCAATGCGGTCACCAGCGAGGCCGCCATCATCCGTCCCCAGATGTAATCAGGCGTACTGAACAGCGCGTTCAGGCCGACTGGTAAGGTGAAATTGCTGGCGCTGGAGAGGAAAATCGACGCAAACAGATAGTCGTTCCATGCCACCATAAAGCAGTAGACGAATACGGATATCAGCCCGGACATCGCCAGGGGCACGGTGATACGGAAGATGATTTGCAGACGGTTGAGGCCATCCATCATCGCCGCTTCTTCGATCTCATCAGGGATGGTGTCGAAGTAGCTTTTCAGCATAAACACGGCGGTGGGCAGGGTTTGCGTTACCATGGTGATGATCAGCGCCATCTCGGTGTCGTATATGCCAAGCGCGGTGATGATTTTGAACAGCGGCACCACCAGCAAAATGCCGGAGAACATATACACCGTGTAAAAGCTGGCGTTGATGGTCATCCGCCCTTTAAAGCGCAGGCGGGAAAGCGCGTAAGCCCCGAGAATGCCGAGAAATACCGCCACCACGGATGAAACCACAGACACCACCAGACTGTTACGGAAGTAGTCGACAAACGGGAAAATCATCGGGTTAAAAATGTCGACGTAATGCTCCAGCGTCCACTGCTGTGGCAGCAGCGTAGGATGCAGCGAGATCGCCTCTTTTGCGCTCTTGAACGAGGTCATCAGCATCACAAAAAACGGAAACAGCATGATGATGAGAAACAGCGCCAGCCCGCAGTAAAAACCGATGCGACTGAGTGTGCGTTTATTTGTTGCCATTGAGGTTCACCCGTTTCCTGGTCAGCAGAATGACAGCGAAAATAATGATGAAGAGCACCACCGAGATCGCCGCCGCTTTCCCTAGGTCATTAAAGGCAAAGGCGGTTTTGTAGAGATAGACACCGAGAATAACGACCTTGGTCGTCAGCAGATAAACATCCGCGAACATGTAGAACATCCAGATGGTGCGCAGGGTCACCACCGTCGCCAGGACCGGCATAATCGCGGGCAGCGTGACGATACGAAACCGTTGCCAGGCATTAGCGCCATCCATCTCTGCCGCTTCGTACAGCGATTTGTCGATGGTCTGCAAAATCGCCAGAAACGAAATAAAGGCATAGGGGAAGTAGCGCCAGATGGCGAACAGCACCACCAGCACAAAGCTACTGCCCGGATTATCGAACCACAGCGGTGCCTGCTCATAGAGATGCAGAAGATCGACGCCGAGGTAGTTCACAATGCCGTAACCGTTGTTGAACATGTATTTCCAGGCGAACACCAGCGAAATAGACGGCGTTACGTAGGAGAGGAGCACCAGCGAACGCGCGGTTTTGCGCAGGCGGAACTCGCGGTTGAAAAACATCGCCACGGCCAGCCCGAGCACGGTGCTGCCCGCCACCACCAGTGTGGTATACCAGACCGTCATCCACAGCGAGTGCCAGAAGCCGGGATCGGAGAGAATACGCACGTAGTTGCTTACCCCAACAAACGTTGACTCGATGTTGGGATTGAGCGGCAGACGTAAAAAACTGATTTCGATATTCGACACCATTGGCCACGCCACCAGACCGCCCAGCAGTAATAAGCTGGGCGCGAGAAGCAGCAGCGCAAAGGGCATATCGGAACGACCTGAAAAAAGCCTGTTCATTGCGGATTCCTGTCCTGGGTTTAGCGCTGTTCAACCAACTCATCCAGCTTTTTCTGGCTCGTTTGCAGCGTGGTAGAGAGGTCGGCTTTACCCACGGTGACGTTATGCACCATGGAGCTCACCACGCCAGAACCCGTCACATCGCCCATGCGGGTAAAATTTTTATCCCCTACTGCGCCAAAGACCTGAATATTTGGCAGTTCGCTGATTAACTGATTTGGCAATTCTCCCAGCGCCTTAATAACGTCGTTGTCTTTCCAGGTGGCGGTAGTGACAACCGCTTTGTTCACCGGCAGCGCCGCGCCTGGCGACATCATCACCCAGTCGGCAATGTTGTCTGCCTGCTCCATAAAGGTGACAAATTTTTCAGCCGCTTCGGTCTCTTCGCTCTTTTGCCCGGCGGTAATGGTCAGCGAGGTCAACATGCCGTAGACCGCAGAGTTTTTCTCGGTGGGTACAACGAAACCAACGTTTTTCGGATCGCCCTCTTTAATCACAGCCGGAAGGATATAGGTGGAGTAAATCGCCATCGGCGCGGTGCCGTTCATAAAAGCGTCTTTCACTTCCATGATGTCGTTAGAACCTGGCATGGTGTTGGCAGCAAGGTTGCGGTAATAGGTCAGCGCCTGCATCATCTCTGGTGTATCAAGGGTGATTTTGCCTTCGGCGTTAAAGACGTTAGCCTGATTGGATAACGCAAACTGGGAGAAAGACTGTTCCGTCAACACGCTTTCTGCTGTAGGCAGCGCAATACCGTATTTTTTATTCGCCGGGTCATTCAGTTTCTGTGCAACGTCCAGCAATTGCTGCCAGTTTTTTGGCTCCTCCAGCCCAGCTTTTGCCAGCACATCTTTGCGATACCAGATCCCGCCAATCCATGCGCTGACAGGAACACCGGTCCAGGCGCTGCCATCTTCGGTGCGCACAATCCGCAGTACGCCATCGTAGAACGCGCCTTCACCGACGTTGCTGATGACCGTGGCAACCGCCTGGCGATCGATAAGCTGCTCTTTGTCCATCACTTTGGCGTAGTCATGGCTGGTTTCGATCACTTCCGGCAGCGAACCGCTACGTGAAAGGGTAATGACTTTGGTGTTATAGGCGTCTTCTTCCACGGGCACTTGTTTTACGGTGATACCTGGGTTTTCTTTTTCAAAACGGGCAATCAATTTGCTGATGACGGCCTGGCGCTCCTGCTCCACCGAAGAATGCATAAATTCGATGGATACATTATTTTTATTTTCTTCTTTACAGCCTGAAATCAGGGCGCAGGAAACCAGTGCTGATAACAGCACGATTTTTGATTTAATCATGAGATGTTCCTTTTTATTTAATCCACATAACCTGCCAGGGGCGCAGCGTTATTTCATTACCCACTATATCAACTTCACTAATCAGATCCCGACCGTGCAGGTCAGTAATATTTATATGCTGAATATTTTCACTGACATTAAACAATCCTGTCAGACAATTACCATCCGCGTTGCTTCTTTGAATACACATTACGGATGAATTAACCGTGTCGATGGTAAAATCATTATCCGGATGAAACTCGTTATGACTGCAACGAAGTGTAATTAAACGCGACAACTTATAATATATCGAATACCTTAATGTCGCTTTATTGTTCAGTTCTGTCGTTATCTCTTTACTAGAGTATTTTTTACGGTTAATCGCACGATTATATCCAAGTTTTTCGACACCTGCGTAATCATTACGCGACCCCAGAATGCTTTGAATATATATCGCTGGCACACCGGGGAAACTTAACAAAATCGCATGGGCGAGAATAAACCTGGCACACCGTTCTTCATCGCTACTCTCGCGGCGGCTTAACGCATCCATATAGGTGACATTTATTTCATACGGGCTACGCGTACCGTCGGGATTATTTTTCCAGTTTACTAATGCACCTTCCTGCTGTAATGCCTCGACCAGCGCTAATATTTCGCTTTCTGGTAACAAGCCACGCAGTGGGTTCAGCCCGATGCCATCGTGAGAGGCGAGGAAGTTAAACCAGGTGGTGTTGCTGGAAGGTAGTGTCAGGTTTTGCGCCCACGCACAAAGCGCCTCAACGTTCTGTTTTTGCACCGCATGCAGCACCAGCGGCGGCAGCGAGAACTGGTACACCATATGTGCTTCGTCATCGCCTTCGCCAAAGTAAGCAATGTTGTCTTTATGCGGAACATTGGTCTCGGTAATGATCACTGTGCCTGGCGCGACGTTATCAATAATCGACCGTAACAGTTTGATAATCAGATGTGTTTTTTCCAGATGGATGCAGCTTGTTCCCGGCTCTTTCCACATAAAGCCAACGGCATCCAGACGGACGTATTCCGCGCCCTTTTCCAGGTAACACAGCAATATATCCACCATCGCCAGCAACACTTCAGGGCTACGGTAATTGAGGTCAATTTGATCGTCGCTAAAGGTGGTCCATAAATGGCGCGTGGAATTATCATCCATTTGAAACGGTGTTAATAGCGGTAACGCACGCGGACGGGTGACGGCGCTGAGATCGGTTTGCGGATCAACGGCAATAAAAAAATCTTCAAAACCTGGATGCTGTTGTAAATAGTTTTTAAACCATTCACTTTTTGCCGACATATGGTTGCAGACAAAATCAAACATTAAATGACTGCATTCACCGAGTTGCTGAATATCCTGCCACTCCCCCGCTTCACTGGCGACCTGATGATAATCAATTACCGAAAACCCATCATCAGATGACCATGGATAAAAAGGTAATAAATGAACATGTGAAAAAATGCTTTGCAGCCATTGATGGTAAAACTGATTAAATGTGGGTAGTGGTTTTAAATCATTACTGTGAAATTGATCGGCATAGGTGATTAACACGACATCACTTTCATCCCAGTGTTTTTTACGTCGCTGTGTAATTAATCGTTTCGCACTCTCAAGACGCGTTACAAGTTTCTGTAAATGAGTTGCGGTAAATGTTCCACCGTAGATTTCGTCCAGGTAATCCGTAATTTTCTGTTTCATGTTGCCTTTCCGTGGTAGCGGTCCCATGAAACGAGAGACTACTCCGCATAAAATAAACTGTCAATTGAGCTCAAGGGGTTTAGTCACGCAGGAAATCTTTTTTTACCTGGGAAAAAGCGTATTTGTGAGCTAACGCAAATAATCTATGGGGATGTAAATAGGGTGTGACAGAAAAAACGGCGCATAAGCGCCGCTCATGGTGAATTCTTTTAACCTTTGACCTTCGGCATTGCGATGTCTTTCAGGCCACCGGCGTTCTCAACGTGGGTATATCCCATCTCGCTAAGGATCTCTTTTGCCTGCCCTGACTGGCGTCCGGCATTGCAATACACTTTCACGGTGTCGTTTTTATCCGGAACGGCGGTGGCAATGCGCTCTTTCACTTCCTTCAAGGGAATATTGATGGCCCCCTGAACGTGTTCTTGCTGATACTGCTCTGGAACACGAACATCGATCCAGTGTTCAGCGGCGAAAACGGGCAGTGAAAACACCAGTGTCAGAGCGAGTAAGCCTTTTTTAAACATGTAAGCGTCCTTCTATGGATGAAAATTGCTATCCATTATACGCCTGAGATTTAACCATTTTTGCGAAACTCCCCTCACCTTTTATAACGCTGCGCCAGTTTATTGGCAGCCCGACTTAACAGCGGTTCCAGCGCCACAGCCAGCAACATTTTCAGCGGTCGGCGAGCAACTGATTTTATCGCCCAGCCCGCCACACCCGCCGGGCCATAGCGCAGCGCGGTTAGAAGTACCAGCTTGCCTGCTAATTTGAACCCAGGCTTCACCTTTTGCCCGGCCTGTTGCCAGCGAGTATTCATAACTTTCCTCACAGTTGACGGAAACGGCTACGCAGCGTGAAAGTGTCGGAAGTGACATAACGTTCCATCTCGCGTAAACGCGTTTCACTTGCCGCCAGTTCACGGTCGACTTCATCCAGCAATTCGCTGCTGGAAGGTAGCTGCTCACCAAAGACCATGTTGTCCGGCATTGGATCAAGCGCAAATGACAAAATGATGTAAGCAACCAGGGTAAACAGCGCCAGACCGAAGAAAATCGACAGCACCACCAGGATACGCACCAGTTTTACCGGTACATCAAAATAGTTGGCAATCCCGGCGCAGACGCCACGGACCATGCCCTGCTGCGGAATACGCCATAATTTTTTATTGAGATTAATGCCCGCCATTAGCGATCCCTCCAGTTCGGATGTTCTGCATCAAGAATGGATTCCAGCGCCTGAATACGCTCGCGCATCCGTTTTGCTTCATCAGCCAGTTGCGCTAATCGCTGCTGCTCACTTTGCGGCAATTCACTGCGACCGGAACGATTGCTGTAATGCAGCCATAACCAGATCGGTAAAACAAACAGCACAAAAATGGTTAACGGAATAGCCAGAAATAGCGCGCTCATAAGTACTCCTTAGACGATGAGCGGCGGCGCGTTCGGACGCCGCCTGGATGTTATTATTGATTGTCTTGCTTCATTTTGGCTTTTAATTGTGCCAGTTGCTCGCTGATTGCATCATCGGCTTTCAGTTCGGCAAACTGATCGTCCAGCGATTTTTGTTTACCGAAGCTGTGGCTTTCTGCTTCCGCTTCCATCTGGTCGATACGGCGTTCGAAAGATTCGAAACGAGCCATTGCTTCATCCAGTTTGCCACTGTCCAGCTGACGACGCACATCGCGCGACGAGTTTGCCGCCTGATGGCGTAACATCAATGCCTGCTGGCGAGCGCGTGTTTCGCTCAATTTGTTTTCCAGCTCGCCGATCTCTTTCTTCATACGCACTAGCGTATCGTCCACCAGCGTCACTTCATGTTCCAGGCTCTTAATCAGATCGGTCAGTTTCTGTTTTTCAATTAACGCCGCACGCGCCAGATCTTCTCTATCTTTCAGCAGTGCCAGTTCCGCTTTTTCCTGCCATTCAATTTCACGCGCCGACGCTTGTTCAATACGACGAGTCAGCTGTTTCTTTTCTGCCAGCGCACGCGCCGAAGTAGAACGTACTTCAACCAATGTATCTTCCATCTCTTGGATCATCAGACGCACCAGTTTCTGTGGATCTTCCGCTTTCTCTAACAGAGCGTTGATGTTGGCATTCACGATGTCGGCAAAGCGAGAAAAAATACCCATAATGTTGTCCTCTTGATTTCTGCGTTCAGGATTGTCCTGCTGAACTATTAATACAATTTGCGTGCCAATTTTTTATCTTTTTGATTTATAAAGATCTGATTGAAGAATCAACAGCAACATGCCAGGATGAATTAGCGAATTACACTAATAAGTGGCGAATTTCATCATGGCAGAATACAAAGATAATTTACTTGGTGAGGCAAACAGCTTTCTCGAAGTGCTGGAACAGGTTTCGCATCTCGCACCGCTGGACAAACCGGTGCTCATCATCGGCGAGCGCGGCACAGGTAAAGAGCTGATTGCCAGCCGTCTGCATTATCTCTCCTCCCGTTGGCAGGGGCCGTTTATTTCCCTTAACTGCTCGGCGTTAAATGAAAATCTGCTGGATTCCGAACTGTTTGGTCACGAAGCGGGGGCGTTTACCGGTGCGCAAAAACGTCATCCTGGGAGATTTGAACGTGCCGATGGCGGTACGCTATTTCTTGATGAACTCGCTACGGCACCGATGATGGTACAGGAGAAATTATTGCGCGTGATTGAGTACGGTGAACTGGAGCGCGTTGGCGGCAGCCAGCCATTGCAGGTGAATGTGCGGTTGGTATGCGCGACGAATGCCGATCTCCCGGCGATGGTCAATGAAGGTACTTTTCGCGCTGACCTGCTCGACCGGCTGGCTTTCGATGTAGTGCAACTGCCGCCCCTGCGCGAGCGCGAAAGCGACATTATGCTGATGGCAGAACACTTTGCCATTCAGATGTGTCGGGAAATCAAGCTGCCTCTGTTCCCGGGGTTTACGGAGCGCGCCAGAGAAACATTGCTGAATTATCGCTGGCCGGGAAATATTCGTGAATTGAAAAACGTGGTGGAACGTTCAGTGTATCGCCACGGCACCAGCGATTATCCGCTTGATGACATCATTATTGATCCCTTTAAACGCCGTCCATCTGAAGAAGCCATCGCCGTTTCAGAAAACACTTCGCTTCCGACGCTGCCACTGGATTTACGCGAGTTTCAGATGCAGCAGGAAAAAGAACTGCTTCAGGTCAGCTTGGAACAAGGGAAGTATAACCAGAAGCGCGCCGCTGAATTGCTGGGGTTAACCTATCATCAGTTCCGCGCGTTGTTGAAAAAGCACCAGATTTAGCGAAGTTGGGCAATACAACTTGCCGGATGCAGCGTGAACGCTTTATCCGGCATACATAATCAATACGTCGTTTGCAGGCCTGATAAGCGCTGCGCATCAGGCATTATTGCGTTAACCCTGCTTCTGCGTATTAATCTCTCAGCGCATCCTGCAAAATTTTCATTGCCGCATCGAATTGCGCAACCGGGATGGTATGGGCTTCGTTAGGCGGCGCATATTTGTGGTATTTGATCCGCCGCTATCGCAAAGTGCCGTTGTATGATGGCGACAGAACGCCGGTGAACGAAACGTAATAGTAGAATGCGTGGCGCATTATCCTGCCTGAGGGTAATGCACCGCGCCATTAACTATAAAAATATGTATGACCCGGATCACGAGTGCTATCATCCGCCTTTATGCTTAGCGCATTAACCCCAGGGGCAAATAATGAACCACGATATCCCGCTAAAATATTTTGATATTGCCGATGAGTACGCGACCGAATGCGCAGAGCCTGTCGCAGACGCTGAACGCACACCACTGGCCCACTACTTCCAGTTACTGCTCACCCGTTTGATGAACAATGAAGAGATCAGTGAAGAAGCCCAACATGAAATGGCTGCTGAAGCGGGGATTAATCCCGTACGCATTGATGAGATCGCAGAGTTTTTGAATCAATGGGGTAATGAGTAATTATTTAATTGCAGACTATCGGTCAGTATCGTTGCCCGGATAAAGCGTTCGCGCCGCATCCGGCTAAAAATGACACGCACAGCAGCGTGCTTTAATGGGTTTCTCACGATCGTACCGCTCTGCTCCTCGCTAAGTTGTTCTGTGAGTTATAGTTATAAAGAAATCACGGGTACGAATGTTGAACTGATGGCGACGCCACCTGTTCAATGACCAACCACACGGCCCTCATTACGACCTCTGAACACAAACGGTAATGGCAAATGTCATTAAATATTAGTAAGATAGCCTCTTTACATAAAATCCCTTAATATTATGCGCCAGGTATTATCGTCTCTTTTGGTGATTGCTGGACTTGTGAGTGGTCAGGCAATCGCCGCGCCTGAATCCCCCCCGCATGCTGATATCCGCGACAGCGGTTTTGTCTATTGCGTCAGCGGGCAAGTCAACACCTTTAACCCATCCAAAGCGAGCAGTGGGTTAATTGTCGATACCCTTGCCGCCCAGTTTTATGATCGACTGCTGGATGTCGATCCCTATACCTATCGCCTGATGCCGGAACTTGCCGAAAGCTGGGAAGTACTCGACAACGGCGCGACCTATCGCTTCCACCTGCGTCGCGATGTTCCGTTTCAAAAAACCGACTGGTTTACTCCCACTCGTAAAATGAATGCCGATGATGTGGTGTTTACCTTCCAACGGATTTTTGACCGCAACAACCCGTGGCATAACGTCAACGGCAGTAACTTCCCCTATTTCGACAGTCTGCAATTTGCCGATAACGTGAAAAGCGTCCGCAAGCTGGATAATCATACCGTTGAGTTCCGTCTCGCCCAGCCGGATGCTTCTTTTTTGTGGCACCTGGCGACCCATTATGCTTCGGTCATGTCGGCAGAATATGCAGGGAAGTTAGAGAAAGAAGATCGCCAGGAGCAACTCGACCGTCAACCGGTCGGCACCGGTCCGTATCAGTTGTCGGAATACCGCGCCGGGCAATATATTCGCTTACAACGTCATGATGATTTCTGGCGTGGTAAGCCGTTGATGCCACAAGTGGTGGTGGATTTAGGCTCTGGCGGTACAGGACGATTGTCGAAACTCCTGACCGGGGAGTGCGACGTTCTGGCCTGGCCTGCTGCCAGTCAGCTATCCATTTTGCGTGACGACCCACGCTTGCGTTTAACGCTGCGTCCTGGGATGAATGTCGCCTATCTGGCATTCAACACCGCCAAACCGCCGCTAAATAATCCGGCGGTCCGCCATGCGCTGGCACTGGCGATTAATAACCAGCGCCTGATGCAATCCATCTATTATGGTACGGCTGAAACGGCTGCCTCTATTTTACCGCGCGCCTCGTGGGCCTATGACAACGAGGCTAAAATTACTGAATACAATCCAGCAAAATCGCGCGAACAGTTGAAGGCGTTGGGGCTGGAAAACTTAACGCTGAAACTGTGGGTGCCCACACGTTCGCAGGCGTGGAACCCCAGTCCACTGAAAACCGCCGAACTGATTCAGGCGGATATGGCACAGGTTGGCGTAAAAGTGGTGATTGTGCCGGTAGAAGGTCGTTTTCAGGAGGCGCGGTTGATGGATATGAGCCATGATCTGACGTTATCCGGTTGGGCGACGGACAGTAACGACCCGGACAGTTTCTTCCGTCCGTTACTGAGCTGCGCGGCAATTCATTCACAGACCAACCTCGCCCACTGGTGCGATCCGAAATTCGACAGCGTATTGCGTAAGGCGCTCTCTTCGCAGCAGCTGGCGGCGCGTATTGAAGCCTATGACGAAGCGCAAAGTATTCTGGCGCAGGAATTACCTATTCTGCCGCTGGCGTCGTCATTGCGTTTGCAGGCCTATCGGTATGATATCAAAGGTCTGGTACTTAGCCCGTTTGGTAACGCCTCCTTTGCTGGGGTGTATCGCGAGAAACAGGATGAGGTGAAAAAGCCATGATTATCTTCACCTTACGCCGTATTTTGTTATTGATTGTGACCTTGTTCCTGCTGACCTTCGTTGGCTTCAGCTTGAGCTATTTCACCCCACATGCGCCGTTACAAGGCGCGTCACTGTGGAATGCCTGGGTGTTCTGGTTTAACGGCCTGATCCACTGGGATTTTGGTGTTTCCAGCATTAACGGTCAACCGATTGCCGAACAGTTAAAAGAGGTCTTCCCGGCGACGATGGAACTGTGCATCCTCGCCTTCGGTTTTGCGCTGATTGTTGGCATCCCCGTAGGAATGATTGCCGGGATTACGCGCCATAAGTGGCAGGATAACTTGATCAACGCCATCGCCTTACTGGGCTTTTCAATCCCGGTGTTCTGGCTGGCGCTTCTGCTGACGCTGTTTTGTTCACTCACACTAGGTTGGTTGCCCGTTTCTGGGCGTTTCGATTTGCTCTACGAAGTGAAACCGATTACCGGTTTTGCGTTGATTGATGCCTGGCTTTCGGACTCACCGTGGCGGGATGAAATGATCATTAGCGCAATCCGTCATATGGTATTGCCCGTGATCACCCTGTCGGTTGCGCCAACAACTGAAGTGATCCGACTAATGCGTATCAGCACTATCGAAGTGTATGACCAGAATTATGTAAAAGCGGCGGCGACCCGCGGTTTGTCACGCTTTACTATTTTGCGTCGCCACGTTCTGCATAACGCGTTACCTCCGGTTATTCCTCGCCTGGGCTTACAGTTTTCTACCATGCTGACGCTGGCGATGATCACCGAAATGGTTTTTAGCTGGCCGGGTTTAGGGCGCTGGTTAATTAACGCCATCCGCCAGCAGGATTACGCAGCCATTTCCGCCGGAGTGATGGTGTGTGGCTCACTGGTCATTATTGTTAACGTGATTTCTGATATTTTGGGTGCCATGGCTAACCCTCTGAAACATAAGGAATGGTATGCCTTACGATAGCGTATACAGCGAAAAGCGCCCGCCGGGCACGCTGCGTACCGCCTGGCGCAAATTTTATAGTGACGCCTCTGCGATGGTCGGCCTGTACGGCTGTGCGGGGCTGGCTGTACTGTGTATTTTTGGCGGCTGGTTTGCGCCTTACGGCATCGACCAGCAATTTCTCGGTTATCAATTATTGCCGCCGTCATGGTCGCGCTATGGCGAAGTTTCTTTCTTCCTGGGGACTGACGACCTCGGACGCGATGTTTTAAGCCGTTTACTGAGCGGAGCTGCGCCAACCGTAGGTGGCGCATTTGTGGTGACGCTTGCCGCGACGATCTGTGGCCTGGTACTGGGCACCTTCGCCGGGGCGACCCACGGCCTACGCTCAGCGGTGCTTAACCATATTCTGGATACCTTACTGGCGATCCCTTCGCTGCTGCTGGCAATTATCGTTGTAGCGTTTGCCGGACCGAGTTTGTCTCACGCCATGTTTGCTGTCTGGCTGGCGCTGCTGCCGCGTATGGTACGTTCGATTTACAGCATGGTGCATGACGAACTGGAAAAAGAGTACGTTATCGCCGCCCGTCTGGATGGCGCATCAACGCTGAATATTCTCTGGTTTGCTGTGATGCCCAACATCACCGCCGGGCTGGTCACCGAGATCACCCGCGCACTGTCGATGGCAATTCTCGATATCGCCGCGCTGGGCTTTCTCGATCTCGGCGCACAACTCCCCTCACCTGAATGGGGCGCGATGCTCGGTGATGCGCTGGAACTGATTTATGTCGCCCCATGGACTGTCATGCTGCCAGGTGCGGCAATTATGATTAGCGTGCTGTTGGTTAACCTCCTTGGCGACGGTGTCCGTCGTGCAATTATTGCGGGGGTGGAATAATGCCATTACTCGATATTCGTAACCTGACCATTGAATTTAAAACCGGTGATGAGTGGGTTAAAGCCGTCGACCGCGTAAGTATGACCTTAACCGAAGGTGAAATCCGCGGTCTTGTTGGCGAATCCGGTTCCGGCAAAAGTTTGATTGCTAAAGCGATTTGTGGGGTGAATAAAGATAACTGGCGTGTTACTGCTGACCGTATGCGTTTTGATGATATCGATTTGCTGCGTCTCTCCGCACGCGAACGGCGCAAGCTGGTTGGTCACAACGTGTCGATGATTTTCCAGGAACCACAGTCGTGTCTTGACCCTTCAGAACGTGTGGGTCGCCAGTTGATGCAAAACATCCCTGCCTGGACCTATAAAGGCCGTTGGTGGCAGCGTTTTGGCTGGCGCAAACGCCGTGCCATTGAACTGCTGCACCGCGTGGGGATTAAAGATCACAAAGATGCGATGCGCAGTTTTCCCTATGAGTTGACCGAAGGTGAATGTCAGAAAGTGATGATAGCCATTGCACTGGCGAATCAACCGCGTCTGCTAATTGCTGACGAACCGACCAACTCAATGGAGCCAACAACCCAGGCGCAAATCTTTCGCCTGCTGACGCGTCTCAACCAAAACAGCAATACCACTATTTTGCTTATCAGCCATGACTTACAAATGCTTAGCCAATGGGCGGATAAAATTAACGTGCTTTACTGCGGTCAAACGGTGGAAACCGCGCCGAGTAAGGAGTTGGTGACGATGCCACACCATCCTTATACCCAGGCGCTGATCCGCGCGATACCAGACTTCGGCAGCGCGATGCCGCATAAAAGTCGCCTCAATACGCTGCCCGGCGCTATCCCGCTGCTGGAACAGTTACCGATTGGTTGTCGTCTGGGGCCACGTTGCCCGTATGCACAACGAGAATGCATTGTGACGCCACGTTTGACGGGGGCGAAAAATCATCTCTATGCCTGTCATTTCCCGCTGAACATGGAGAAAGAGTGAGATGATCGAAACGCTACTTGAAGTGCGTAATTTAAGTAAAACGTTCCGCTACCGGACCGGCTGGTTTCGTCGTCAGACCGTAGAAGCGGTAAAACCCTTGAGCTTTACGCTACGTGAAGGCCAGACACTGGCGATTATCGGCGAGAATGGTTCGGGTAAATCCACGCTGGCAAAAATGCTGGCGGGAATGATAGAACCTACCAGCGGCGAGTTATTGATTGACGATCATCCGCTGCATTTTGGCGATTATTCCTTCCGCAGTCAGCGTATTCGCATGATTTTTCAGGATCCTTCCACCTCGTTGAATCCCCGTCAACGTATCTCGCAAATTCTGGATTTTCCACTGCGCCTGAACACCGACCTGGAACCGGAACAGCGTCGCAAACAGATTATTGAAACGATGCGTATGGTTGGGCTGCTACCGGATCACGTCAGTTACTATCCGCATATGTTAGCACCCGGGCAAAAACAGCGTCTGGGTCTGGCGCGCGCGCTGATATTGCGCCCAAAAGTCATTATTGCCGATGAAGCCCTCGCCTCACTGGATATGTCGATGCGTTCGCAGTTGATTAATCTGATGCTGGAGTTACAGGAAAAACAGGGCATTTCGTATATTTATGTTACCCAGCATATCGGAATGATGAAGCACATTAGCGACCAGGTGCTGGTGATGCATCAGGGCGAGGTTGTCGAGCGAGGCAGCACCGCAGATGTGCTGGCATCGCCGCTGCATGAACTCACCAAACGGCTGATCGCCGGTCATTTTGGCGAAGCATTGACGGCGGATGCGTGGCGTAAGGACCGTTAGTGTTTTGCACCTCATCCTGACAGGCCCCCCTCAGGATGAGGTGTTCATTACTTTTGATTGTCGATTCTGGTGAGAGCAACCAGCAATGCCAGCGTATAACACACCGTAATTGCCAGACTCATTTTTAACAGTGTTTCTCCGCCAATTCCCGACAATGGCGCGGCTATACCGCCGAAGACAAACATGCTCATCCCCATCAACGCAGACGCCGTTCCAGATTCCTGCGTCCCTACTGCACTCATAGCCTCTGCCCCGCCAACAGTGCCGATGCCGCTACAAAATGCGATGGTGAAAAATAATGCCACCAGTGCCGGAATGGGCAATTGTGTCCATGCGCATAAGACCGTGAGCAATGCACACAAAATTGCCGCTATCAGGCCACCTCGCAACAATGTCATCGCGTTAATCCGTCGCGCCAGGCGCGAGAAGATCCATGAAGCAATGATAAGTCCGATGCCGTTAAGGCCAAACACCAGGCTAAATTGCATTGGACTAAAGCCAAATTCCTTCTGCAACACGAACGACGAAGAGCCGATATATGCAAACAAACCGGCCAGCATAAAACTTTGAATCAGGCAAAAGCGCATAAAACGGCGGTTCTGCACCACGCTTCGTCCGGTTAATAGCAATGATGAGCCCCTTTTATTTTCTGGCAAGGTCTCATTAATAAATAACAGGCAGCCCAGCAACAGTACGGTGCTAATTTCAGCCATTACCCAGAATAAAGTGCGCCAGTCAAAAGTGCTAACAATGTACCCGCCCAGCACTGGCGACAACACCGGTGCCAGGCCATTCACCGTCATTAACAGCGCAAAAAACTGGGTCAACGTTACTCCCTGATATTTGTCACGAGCAATAGAACGAGAGAGCACCGAACCACCCGCCCCCGCGATCCCTTGAATAAAACGCCAGACCACCAGCCAGTAAATATTGTTCGTTGTCGCGCACAAAATGGAAGAAACAATAAACAATAGCAACGACAAGATTAACGGACGTTTACGCCCTATTTTGTCGCTCAGAGGGCCAAATAACAGTTGTCCGACGCCAAGACCAATCAGTGATGCGGTCAGGGTTAATTGCGTTATGGTCGTGGTTGCCGCCAGTTGCTCAGACATCTCCGGCAAAGCCGGCAAATAAAGATCAGTACACATCGGGCCGATACCGGCTAAAAGACCAAGAATCAATGCCCATGAAAGAGAGACTCTAGCCATATTATTCCTTACTTGAGTGATGACATGCCGCCGCCCAGCGACTGCCAGAGCGTGATTCGGTTTGTAAAATCAGTCAGTTGCAGTGCCAGCAGCTCCTGCTGTGCGCTCCACAAGCTGCGCTGCGCCGTCAACACGGTCAGGTAATCACCAACACCCGCCTGATAGCGACGCAAGCCAACATCGACCGTTTGTTGTTCAGCTTTAACATACTGGCGCTGTGCATCCAGTTGCTCTTCAAGCGTGGTCCGCCGCGCCAGTGCGTTAGCGACATCTTTAAATGCGCTCTGAACGGTTTTTTCATAGGTGGCAATGAGTCCACGCTTTTGTGCTTCTGCGTAACGAAGCTGCGCCAGATTACTTCCGCCAGTAAACAGCGGTAATGTGACCGATGGCGCAAATGACCAGATCTGCATTCCGTGGCTGAACAACGACGACAACGCGTCACTGCCAACACCGGCACTGGCAGTCAGCGAAATCGTCGGGAAAAAGTTAGCCCGCGCCGCGCCAATATCTGCATTGGCGCTCTTCAAATTATGTTCCGCTTCCTGGATATCCGGGCGACGCAGCAGAACATCAGATGATACTCCCGCAGGAACCAGACTTATCATTTGTTCCGGCAGGCTTTCCAGTGTTCCCGGTAGCAGATTTTCCGCAAGCGTTGTACCTGCCAGTAAGTTCAGCGCATTTTTATCCTGCATCACTTGTGTCTGATAGCTGGCAACGCTGGCGCGCGCTTGCTGATAAACACTCATCGCCTCACTGACATCTGTCGCTGCCGCCGTGCCAACCTGTTGCTGGCGCTGGATAATTTTCAATGAGTTTTCTGCACTGGCCATCGTTTCTTTTGCCAGGGCCAGGTTGCTGTTATCAGCCGCCAGTGTCAGCCAGGCGGTGCTGATTTCAGCAATCAGCGTTAAACGAGTGTTCTGGGCTGTAAATTCACTGGCAAGCCAGGTTTCCCGCGCCGCCCGAGATAAACTCTGATTACGACCAAACAGATCTAACGTATAACTGGACACCGTGCCGTCAGCCTCGGCAGTTGTTCCCGTACCATTCGCCAGCGAACGACTGCGAGTCGAACTTAAGGCCGCATTCACCGTCGGAAATAACGACGCATTAGTTTGCCCAAAGAGCGCCCGTGCTGAGTCAATATCAGCAATCGCTTTTTGCACATCGCGGTTACTGTTCAGTGCAATGGTTACTACCTGCTGCAATCGGGGATCGTGGATCACCTGCTGCCAGTCATGGCTGATTGCCTTCCCCTGGCCCTGTGCTCCCGGCAAGGTCGCCGGGATTGGGGATTCAGGCGTACTGTAGTGAGGATCGAGCGAGACACATCCCGCACTCAACAACACCAGAAAAATAAGAGAACGACGCAACATAACTTACTCCTGACGGCGCGGTTTACCGGCAAACAAACGTTTCACCAGTACAAAAAACAGAGGAACGAAGAAAATGGCCAGTAATGTAGCGGTCAGCGTGCCGCCAATAATGCCCGTACCAATGGCGATGCGGCTGTTCGCCCCTGCGCCGGTTGCTATCGCCAGCGGCATTACCCCCGCAATAAACGCCAGCGAGGTCATGATGATTGGGCGTAAACGAGTCTGCGCCGCGCGTAATGCCGCACGACTCAAGGAATAGCCCTCTGCAACCGCCGCTTCAGCAAATTCCACAATCAGAATGGCGTTTTTCGACGACAAGCCGATAGTGGTTAATAGCGCCACCTGGAAGTAAACATCGTTGTTTAAATCACGCATCCAGGCCGCCAGCGCCGCGCCAAGAAGCCCCAGAGGGATCACCAGAATGACCGAGAACGGGACTGACCAGCTTTCGTACAGTGCTGCAAGGCAGAGGAAAACCACCAGAATAGAAACTACATACAGACTTAATGCCTGACCGCTGGCCAGTTTCTCCTGCAATGACAAACCACTCCAGGCCCAGGTTGTTCCCGCAGGAAGACTGTTTGCCAGTTCCTCCATTTTTGTCATTGCATCGCCGGAACTAAAGCCAGTCGCGTTTTCGCCCTGAATTTCATAGGCTGCCGAGCCGTTGTAGCGCACCAGTCTTTCCGGTCCATACAGCCAGCGGGTGGTCGCAAAAGCAGAGAATGGTGTCATGGCGTTATCGCTACCGCGCACAAACCATTTACCTAAGTCTGACGGCGCGGAACGAAATTCGCTGTCGCCCTGAATGTAGACTTTTTTCACACGACCACGGTCAATAAAGTCATTCACATAAGTACCGCCCCACGCACTGGACAGGGTGTCGGTGACATCATTCAAACTCAACCCTAATGACACCGCTTTATTGCTATCAATATCTACCTGCAATTGCGGCATTTGTGGCAAATCATTGGCGCGTACAGAATGTAACTCCGGACTTTGATTCGCTTTTTCTATCAACTGATTACGCATTTGCAGCAGTGTTTCACGATCGGTTCCACCGTTAGCTAACAATTCAAACGTAAAACCATTGCTTTGCCCCAGCCCATCAACGGCTGGCGGCGTCATCGCAAATACCGTGGCATCACGAATTGTGCCCAGCTCTTTGGTTGCCCGTAGGGCGATAGCCTGGGCGGTGTTTTCTGCCCCTTTACGTTGAGACCAGTTTTTCAACGAAACAAACGCCATCCCGGTGTTCTGTCCGCTGCCGCTAAAACTGAAACCATCAACGGTAAAGATGACATCGGTATTTGCTTTCTCGTTAATCAGGAACCAGTCAACAATCTGGCGATTCACTTCTGCTGTACGGGCAGCGGTCGCCCCGGCCGGCAGCGTGTACTGCACCATGATTTCGCCCTGGTCTTCAGTGGGTAAGAAACTGCCCGGCAGTTTCCACATCATCAGAGCCATTCCACCGCCCAGCACGACATAAAGCCCCATCGTTCGGGCTGCACGGCGCAGGACATAAATTACGCCTCGCTGATATTTATCTTCAGTACGGCGATAAAAGCGGTTAAATGCGCCGAAAAAGCCTTTTTTATGTGGCGGAACATGCTGGAGGACGGAACCGCACAGGGCGGGAGTCAAGGTCAATGCCACCACCACGGAAAGCAGCATTGCGGAGATGATGGTGATGGAGAACTGGCGATAAATTACGCCCGTAGATCCCCCAAAGAAGGCCATCGGCAGGAATACGGCTGACAACACCAGCGCAATGGCAACCAGTGCGCCAGAAATCTCGCCCATTGATTTTTCCGTGGCTTCACGCGCGGGCAACCCTTCGTCACGCATAATGCGTTCGACGTTCTCTACCACCACAATGGCATCGTCCACCAGCAAGCCGATCGCCAGCACCATTGCAAACAACGTCAGGGTATTAATCGAATAGCCAAACAACGCAAGAACGCCGAATGTGCCCAGCAAAACGACGGGGACAGCTAACGCCGGAATCAGTGTGGCACGCAGGTTTTGCAGGAATAAATACATCACGCAAACCACCAATACGATGGCTTCAAACAGCGTCTGAATTACATCCTCTACGGAGATTTTAATAAATTCAGTGCTGTCTTTCGGGTATGCGATGTCGTATCCCTGCGGCATGTTCCGCTGGAATTCGGCAATCTTATCCTTGACCAGCGTCGCCGTATTCAGCGCATTCGCACCGGGCGAAAGCATTACAGCAACCCCGGCAGACGGGTGACCGTTAAGTTTGCCAATAGCGGTATAATCTTCACTGCCCATCTCAACGCGAGCCACATCTTTTATACGAACAACTGCGCCGTCTGACTGGCTTTTCACGATAATATTTTTGAACTGATCCACCGTCTGCAAACGAGACTGCGCACGTACCGTTGCGGTCAGTTGCTGAGTATCCGGTGAAGGCAATGCCCCTATTTTCCCGGCAGTAACCTGCACGTTTTGCGCTTCAATAGCACTTTGCACGTCTGAAGGCATCAGCGAGTAAGACGCCAGTTTGGCCGGGTCGAGCCAGATGCGCATAGCGTATTCCGCGCCAAAGACTTGCAGACTCCCCACACCTTCAACACGCGCCAGCGGGTCCTGAACGTTACTGACCAGCCAGTCGGCGATATCCGAACTGGAGGCTTTGTCAGTGGTGTCATACACGGCAGCAATCAGCAAAAAGTTGCTTTGTGACTTCTCCACCGTAACACCCGTTTGCTGCACTTCGCTGGGTAGGCGCGACTCCGCCTGCTGAATTTTATTCTGCACCTGAACCTGTGCAGTATCTGGATCGGTACCTTGTTCAAAGGTCACATTAATACTGACCGAACCATCAGAGCTACTGGTTGAGCTGAAATAGAGTAAATTATCAAGCCCAGTGAGTTGTTGCTCGATAACCTGAGTCACGCTGTTCTCCAGCGTTTCGGCAGAAGCACCAGTATAAGTGGCTGAAATTTTAATGGTCGGCGGTGCAACGTCAGGATATTGCGCGACGGGCAATGTGCGAATAGCCAGAATCCCCGCCAACATAATCAAAATGGCGATAACCCAGGCAAAGACTGGGCGGCGAACAAAAAAGCGCGAAAACATCAGGCATTGCCTCCATTAGCCTGAACTTCAACAGCCTTGACGGTCTGCCCTGAAGTGACTTTGGCAGAACCTTCAACAATCAGTCGGTCGCCGTTGTGCAGGCCGTTCAGCACCAGCCATTTATCACCATACGTTTCTCCCGTTTCGAGCGTTCGCTGCTCTACTTTATTGTCTTTATTCACCACCAGCGCATTTGCATTGCCTTTAGCATCGCGCGTAACGCCCTGTTGAGGCGCGAGAATAGCGTTTTCCATCACGCCTTCATCGACACGAGCGCGAACAAACATTCCCGGTAATAACTGCTGTTGTGGATTGGGGAAAATTGCCCGTAATGTCACCGAACCGGTAGACTCATCTACAGCGACTTCGGTGAGTTCCAGACGCCCTTTTTCGCTGTAGGTTGTGCCATCTTCCAGAATAAGTGAGACGCTCATGGTGTCACTGTTGGTCGCCAGTGACTGTTTACGCAGACGTAATAAATCGACACTGGAGCGAGTGAGGTCGACATACATTGTATCCAGACCACGAATAGTCGTTAACGCTGTATCTTGCGACGCGGTCACCAGTGCGCCAGGGGTTACCGACGAAATGCCAATGCGCCCTGAAATCGGTGCGGTTACCGTGGTCCAGTCAAGATTAATGCGCGCAGTTTCCAGTGCGGCTTTTTTCGCCTCTACACTGGCTTTATCTTGTGCACAGGTAGACTGAGCATCATCAGCATCCTGTTGTGAAACACCGTTCTCTTTCACCAGTCGGGCATAACGCTGCGCTTTCTGGCAATCGGCTTTTACCAGTGCCTGTGCTTGTTGTAATGCTGCCCGGGCTTCATTCCATGCAGCCTGATAACTGGCCGCATCAATCTGGTAGAGAGGCTGTCCAGCCTTGACCAGATCACCTTCCTTAAATAAGCGTTTCTGGATAATTCCCCCAACCTGCGGACGTACTTCAGCACTGAGCGCAGCACTGGTGCGTCCGGTTAATTCACTGACTACCGAAACCGGTTGAGATTTGAGTGTAACAACGCCGACTTCTGTTTCTGACGGGGATGAATTGTTACTTTGCGTATGCGTATTATCACAACCCGATAAGAGCAGCATTGCCACTACAGATGTTGCTATATACTTCATTATTTTCTCCAGGGTGAGAAATACCCTCCTCATTGAAATTAATGAGGATATGTCAGGGATATTCAGTTATAACGAACCCGCATCGCGAAATGAATTTCGCAATGAAATAAGGGGGATTAATATCCCCCGCTATTGGTTAATTCTGTTCTTATTTATTTATCAACATACTAACAATATCCTGATATATTTCCTGCAGATGTTGTGGATCGCTTTTTTGCGGTGTTAAACGACGATAAACCGTACCTTCCATCATGGTAGCAAACACTTCAACGCAGCAACGAATGTGCTCGTCGCTAAGATGGGGATGCATTCTTTTCATATGAGCACAACCGTTAGCGAACATTCTGGCGTCAGCTTCTTCAAGCATTGCCATCACCCGCGGGTTGCGTGTGGCTTCTGCAGCCACTTCCAGCATCAGCGCGTCGTCGTCCTCATTTAAGGATTTACGCAAGGCAAGAACTTCCGGAAAGTGATCGGTACGCGCGTCAATGTCCATTTGGGCAATACGAAAGTCGATGATACGGCGAACCATCTCTTCAATAATGGCGTCTTTGTTGGCGAAGTAACGATATATCTGACCCACGCTAAGCTGAGCTTCGCTGGCAATTTGCGACATACTGGCGGCATGAAATCCGCAGCGACGAAAACACCGACGGGCGGCGTTAATGATTTCATCCTGACGCTGTTTGTGGCGTATCTCCAGCTTGCTGGTCATTTCTGTCTCCTGGCCTATCACTTGGTGAGAATGATCGTTCTCATTTTTGCTGATTATACGTTTCTCCAAAGTAATGGAAAGTATTTTTATCTTATTCATGGTGCATATTCTGATAATGAAGAGATTGTGGAGATTCTGTGAAGATAGTTGACAATATTAAGTTGGGGTCAATTCATCAGAAAGGCAGCGACTTGTTGTCGCCAGTTCTGTTTTCATCATCAAACTTATAGGAGCTAATACGAATAGTTTCAAAGTCAGATTCTATAAGATATTTCCCCAACCTCCCCCTTGCAGGCGTCAGGAGTAGATAACGCAAAATGCTCTGTACCGCAGCTTCTCTCCGCTACAGAAAGCGCAACTATAGCCACCCACAGCCAGGTTGATTATAATAACCGTTTATCTGTTCGTACTGTTTACTAAAACGACGAATCGCCTGATTTTCAGGCACAACAAGCATCAACAATAAGGATTAAAGCTATGGGTTTTCTTTCCGGTAAGCGCATTCTGGTAACCGGTGTTGCCAGCAAACTGTCCATCGCCTACGGTATCGCTCAGGCGATGCACCGCGAAGGAGCTGAACTGGCATTCACCTACCAGAACGACAAACTGAAAGGCCGCGTAGAAGAATTTGCCGCTCAATTGGGTTCTGACATCGTTCTGCAGTGCGATGTTGCCGAAGATACCAGCATCGACACCATGTTCGCTGAACTGGGGAAAGTTTGGCCGAAATTTGACGGTTTCGTACACTCTATTGGTTTTGCACCTGGCGATCAGCTGGATGGTGACTATGTTAACGCCGTTACCCGTGAAGGCTTCAAAATTGCTCACGACATCAGCTCCTACAGCTTCGTTGCAATGGCAAAAGCTTGCCGCTCCATGCTGAATCCGGGTTCTGCCCTGCTGACCCTTTCCTACCTTGGCGCTGAGCGCGCTATCCCGAACTACAACGTTATGGGTCTGGCAAAAGCGTCTCTGGAAGCGAACGTGCGCTATATGGCGAACGCGATGGGTCCGGAAGGTGTGCGTGTTAACGCCATCTCTGCTGGTCCGATCCGTACTCTGGCGGCTTCCGGTATCAAAGACTTCCGCAAAATGCTGGCTCATTGCGAAGCCGTTACCCCGATTCGCCGTACCGTTACTATTGAAGATGTGGGTAACTCCGCGGCATTCCTGTGCTCCGATCTCTCTGCCGGTATCTCCGGTGAAGTGGTCCACGTTGACGGCGGTTTCAGCATCGCTGCAATGAACGAACTCGAACTGAAATAATCGTTCTGTTGGTAAATATTGGGCGGCGTTCTGCCGCCCGTTATCTCTGTTATACCTTTCTGATATTTGTTATCGCCGATCCGTCTTTCTCCCCTTCCCGCCTTGCGTCAGGATAACGATTTCCTTTACGACCAAGGAGCGCCCATGGAACAACGCCACATCACCGGCAAAAGCCACTGGTATCATGAAACGCAATCCAGTACTGCGGAGTATGACGTTCTGCCTCTGGTCCCGGAAGCCGCAAAGGTCAGCGATCCCTTTCTGCTCGACGTGATCCTTGATGAAGAAACGCTGGCACCCTTCCTTTCATGGCTGGTCCCTGCGCGCGTTCTTGCAGTAGAGTTGTTCCCTGACCAGCTTACCGTGACCCGTTCACAGACCTTCACCGCTTATGAACGCTTGTCGACGGCCCTGACGGTTGCTCAGGTTTGCGGCGTCCAACGGTTATGTAACTACTATTCGGCGCGACTTACGCCGCTCCCCGGGCCTGATTCCTCCAGGGAAAGTAATCATCGGTTGGCACAAATCACGCAATATGCCCGCCAACTGGCTAGCTCGCCTTCTATTATCAACAACCGATCGCGCCAGCATCTGAATGACGTTGGTCTTACTGTCTGTGACTGTGTGATCATTAACCAAATCATTGGTTTTATTGGCTTTCAGGCGCGGACAATTGCGACATTTCAGGCTTATCTCGGGCATCCGGTACGCTGGTTACCCGGTCTGGAGATACAAAACTACGCCGACGCGTCACTGTTTGCTGATGAATCAATACGCTGGCGAAGCAGCTATGAGGTGGAAAAACTCCCTGAAGAGCACACAAAAAGTTCAACTGCAGAACTTTGCCAACTGGCCAACACACTCTCTCTCCACCCTATTTCACTTTCCCTTCTCGAAAAGTTGTTAAACAGCACACGGGTCAATACACAGCCGGATAATCAGCTTGCGGCGTTGTTATGCGCGCGGATAAATGGCAGTCCTGCTTGTTTTGCCGCCTGTATGAATTCATCAAATGAATATAAAAAAATCAGCCCCCTTCTGCGCAAGGGCGAAAATGAAATTAACCGATGGGCTGACCGTCATTCTGTTGAGCGCGCTACCGTTCAGGCGATACAATGGCTGACCCGAGCACCCGATCGCTTTAGCGCCGCCCAGTTCAGCCCATTACTCGAACACGAAAAATCATCAACGCAGATTATTAATCTGCTGGTATGGAGCGGGCTGTGTGGCTGGATAAATCGCTTAAAAATCGCGTTGGGTGAGACATATTAACCTTGCCGCGTCAGACAGATTCGCGTAAAACTGTCAGCCGCTCTAATGGCCACCAAAATAGACAATTATGTTTCAGGACAACCCGCTGCTAGCGCAGCTTAAACAGCAACTGCATTCCCAGACGCCACGCGCTGAAGGGGTGGTAAAAGCCACAGAAAAAGGCTTTGGCTTCCTGGAAGTCGACGCGCAAAAAAGTTATTTCATTCCGCCGCCGCAGATGAAAAAAGTCATGCATGGCGACCGAATTATCGCGGTGATCCACAGTGAAAAAGAACGTGAATCCGCAGAGCCAGAAGAACTGGTTGAACCGTTCCTGACTCGTTTCGTGGGTAAAGTTCAGGGCAAAAATGACCGTCTGGCCATCGTTCCTGATCATCCACTCTTAAAAGACGCCATTCCTTGCCGCGCAGCCCGTGGCCTGAACCACGAGTTTAAAGAAGGCGACTGGGCGGTTGCCGAAATGCGCCGTCATCCGCTGAAAGGCGATCGTTCTTTCTATGCTGAACTGACACAATACATCACTTTTGGTGACGATCACTTTGTACCGTGGTGGGTTACCCTTGCGCGTCATAATCTGGAAAAAGAAGCACCAGACGGCGTCGCTACCGAAATGCTCGATGAAGGTCTGGTTCGTGAAGATCTGACTGCGCTGGATTTTGTCACCATCGACAGTGCCAGCACAGAAGATATGGATGACGCCCTTTTCGCCAAGGCGTTACCGGATGGCAAACTTCAGCTGATTGTGGCGATTGCCGATCCAACCGCGTGGATTGCTGAAGGCAGCAAGCTGGACAAAGCCGCGAAAATTCGCGCATTCACCAACTATCTGCCTGGCTTCAACATCCCTATGCTGCCTCGCGAGCTTTCTGACGATCTCTGCTCACTGCGCGCCAATGAAGTCCGCCCGGTACTGGCATGCCGCATGACGCTCTCCACTGATGGCACCATTGAAGATAATATCGAATTCTTTGCCGCCACCATCGAATCCAAAGCGAAGCTGGTGTATGACCAGGTTTCTGACTGGCTGGAAAATACCGGTGACTGGCAGCCTGAAAGCGAAGCAATTGCCGAACAAGTCCGTTTGCTAGCACAAATTTGCCAACGCCGCGGCGAGTGGCGTCATAACCACGCACTGGTGTTTAAAGATCGCCCGGATTACCGCTTTATTCTCGGTGAAAAAGGTGAAGTGCTGGATATCGTCGCCGAGCCTCGTCGCATTGCCAACCGTATCGTCGAAGAAGCGATGATTGCCGCTAACATTTGTGCGGCCCGCGTACTGCGCGATAAGCTCGGTTTTGGCATCTATAACGTGCATATGGGCTTTGATCCGGCGAATGCCGACGCGCTGGCAGCGTTGCTGAAAACGCACGGTCTGCATGTCGATGCTGAAGAAGTGCTCACGCTGGACGGTTTCTGCAAACTGCGTCGTGAACTGGATGCGCAACCAACTGGTTTCCTCGACAGCCGCATTCGTCGCTTCCAGTCATTTGCTGAAATTAGCACTGAACCCGGTCCTCACTTTGGCCTCGGTCTGGAAGCATACGCCACCTGGACTTCGCCGATCCGTAAATATGGCGACATGATCAACCACCGTCTGCTGAAAGCGGTTATCAAAGGCGAAACTGCGACGCGTCCACAGGATGAAATCACTGTCCAAATGGCCGAGCGTCGCCGTCTCAACCGGATGGCAGAACGTGATGTTGGCGACTGGTTATACGCACGCTTCCTGAAAGACAAAGCCGGGACCGACACCCGTTTCGCGGCGGAAATTGTCGATATCAGCCGTGGCGGCATGCGTGTTCGTTTGGTTGATAACGGCGCTATCGCCTTTATTCCAGCACCTTTCTTACACGCTGTGCGCGATGAACTGGTTTGCAGCCAGGAAAACGGCACTGTACAAATTAAAGGTGAAACGGCTTACAAAGTGACTGACGTTATTGACGTCACCATTGCCGAAGTCCGCATGGAAACCCGCAGCATTATTGCGCGCCCAGTCGCGTAATCTCCTTTCACGGCCCATTCCTCATGGATGGGCCGTTTATTTCCCCGCTCAACCTTCGTCATATCCCGGCAGATTTTTAACTGACTTTCGTTTGAAAACTGGCGTTTTTCCAAAACTGGATTACAAATAAATATATAAAAAAACAATGTGTTTAGCCGCCGTTAATTTCATGTAAGTCATGTTGTTCCTTTTATTTAACTGCGGACTCCGCTGTTAACCGGAGGATATGCATCATGAAAACCGTTAGGGAGTCCACAACGTTGTACAACTTTCTCGGATCGCACAATCCATACTGGCGGTTGACGGAAAGCAGCGATGTTTTGCGCTTTTCTACCACCGAAATCACAGAACCCGATCGTATTTTGCAACTATCTGCCGAACAGGCTGCTCGCATCAGGGAAATGACGGTCATCACCTCCAGCCTGATGATGAGTCTGACCGTCGATGAAAGCGATCTTTCTGTGCATCTGGTAGGACGAAAAATCAATAAACGAGAATGGGGAGGCAACGCGTCTGCATGGCATGACACACCGGCGGTTGCTCGTGATTTATCACATGGGCTTTCCTTTGCTGAGCAGGTAGTTTCTGAAGCACATTCCGCAATAGTGATTCTCGACAGCCGGGGGAATATCCAGCGCTTTAATCGGTTATGTGAAGATTACACAGGCTTGAAAGAACACGACGTCATTGGGCAAAGCGTGTTTAAACTGTTTATGAGTCGTCGTGAAGCTGCGGCATCCAGGCGCAATAACCGTGTATTTTTTCGAAGCGGCAATGCATATGAAGTCGAACTGTGGATACCAACACGTAAAGGCCAGCGGCTGTTTCTGTTTCGCAATAAATTTGTCCACAGCGGCAGTGGCAAAAACGAGATTTTTTTAATCTGTTCCGGCACCGACATTACCGAAGAGCGCCGCGCTCAGGAGCGACTGCGTATTCTGGCAAATACCGACAGTATCACCGGACTGCCGAATCGTAACGCAATGCAGGAGTTAATCGATCACGCTATTAATCAGGCAGATAACAATAAAGTTGGGGTTGTGTATCTTGATTTGGATAATTTTAAAAAGGTCAACGACGCCTATGGGCATTTGTTTGGTGACCAGTTATTACGCGACGTGTCATTGGCTATTTTAAGCTGTCTCGAACATGACCAGGTGTTGGCGCGTCCAGGTGGCGATGAGTTTCTGGTACTGGCATCCAATACCTCACAAAGCGCGCTGGAAGCATTGGCATCACGAATTTTGACCCGCTTACGACTCCCCTTTCGCATTGGTTTAATTGAAGTTTATACCAGCTGTTCAGTAGGTATTTCACTCTCTCCCGAACATGGTTCGGACAGCGCGGCTATTATTCGTCACGCCGACACAGCAATGTACACAGCGAAGGAAGGCGGACGAGGACAATTTTGCGTTTTTACCCCAGAAATGAATCAGCGGGTATTTGAATATCTCTGGCTGGATACCAACTTGCGTAAAGCACTGGAAAACGATCAGTTGGTTATTCACTATCAACCGAAAATCACCTGGCGTGGCGAAGTGCGCAGTCTGGAAGCACTAGTACGTTGGCAGTCACCTGAACGTGGGTTGATTCCACCGTTGGACTTCATTTCCTACGCCGAAGAATCAGGGCTAATTGTGCCTTTAGGCCGTTGGGTGATTCTCGATGTCGTACGCCAGGTAGCGAAGTGGCGGGATAAAGGCATTAACCTGCGAGTGGCGGTAAATATTTCTGCACGTCAGCTCGCCGATCAAACCATTTTCACCGCCCTGAAACAGGTTCTCCAGGAACTCAATTTTGAATACTGCCCTATAGATGTTGAACTGACGGAGAGCTGCCTGATTGAGAATGATGAACTGGCACTGTCTGTTATTCAACAATTTAGCCGATTAGGTGCGCAAGTTCATCTGGACGATTTTGGTACCGGCTACTCTTCACTTTCGCAACTGGCGCGCTTTCCGATCGATGCCATCAAACTTGACCAGGTTTTTGTTCGGGATATTCACAAACAGCCTGTCTCGCAATCACTGGTCCGGGCGATCGTCGCTGTGGCCCAGGCATTGAATCTTCAGGTGATCGCCGAAGGTGTAGAAAGTGCAAAGGAAGATGCTTTTTTAACCAAGAACGGGATCAATGAGCGACAAGGATTTTTGTTTGCCAAACCGATGCCCGCCGTTGCCTTCGAACGCTGGTATAAACGCTACCTGAAGCGCACATAAGTAGATGAATATATATACTTAGCGCTATATTCCGTCATTATATATCGTATTCCCGGATGATAATTAGCCGTTGCTGTTAAACACTTCTCTTTTAGCGGCAATTTTTGCATTATTCATTTTCCCCCTTTTGCTATAAGGATGTCCTTGATGTCTGAATTTGATGCCCAGCGCGTTGCCGAACGTATTGATATTGTGTTAGATATCCTTGTGGCAGGCGATTACCACTCTGCGATCCATAATCTCGAGATACTTAAAGCAGAACTTTTGCGCCAGGTTGCTGAATCTACGCCAGACATCCCGAAGGCACCGTGGGAGATTTAACAATCGTGCCTTCAGGTTTTCCTATTTGAGGATGCCCGGCGCGTCAGTATTTTTTTATTTAGTATTATAACGTTATAAGAATTACAGCGATGAATTCCCGACAACAAACTATTCTACAGATGGTCATTGACCAGGGTCAGGTTAGCGTAACCGATCTGGCAAAAGCCACTGGAGTTTCTGAAGTTACCATTCGCCAGGATCTCAACACCCTCGAAAAACTGAGTTACCTCCGACGTGCACATGGTTTTGCAGTTTCGCTTGATAGTGATGACGTCGAAACCCGTATGATGAGCAACTATACGCTGAAGCGTGAACTCGCCGAGTTTGCCGCGTCACTGGTTCAACCGGGCGAAACCATCTTTATCGAAAATGGTAGCAGCAATGCCCTGCTCGCCAGGACTCTGGGCGAGCAGAAGAAAAATGTCACTATCATCACGGTCAGCAGCTACATCGCGCATTTGCTGAAAGACGCGCCTTGTGAAGTCATTTTGCTCGGTGGCGTGTACCAGAAAAAAAGCGAAAGTATGGTTGGCCCTTTGACACGCCAGTGCATCCAACAAGTGCATTTCAGCAAAGCATTTATTGGTATTGATGGCTGGCAACCTGAAACTGGGTTTACCGGTCGCGATATGATGCGTACCGATGTGGTCAATGCCGTGCTGGAAAAAGAGTGCGAGGCGATAGTCCTGACTGACAGCTCGAAATTTGGTGCTGTACATTCATACTCCATCGGCCCCGTTGAGCGATTCAATCGTGTGATTACCGATTCGAAAATACGCGCCAGCGATCTGATGCATCTTGAACAAAGTAAACTCACCGTTCACGTCGTTGACATTTAACCATTTCCCTTCTCTACGGATGATTTGCAGTTTGGCAAATCATCCGCTCTAAGATGATTCCTGGTTGATAATTAAGACTATTTACCTGTTATTAACACTCTCAAGATATAAAATTATTATCAGCGATATAACAGGAAGTCATTATCACCTGCGTGATATAACCCTGCGCGCGAGCGGATTTCACGGAATAATTTCACCAGGCTTATTCTTAGCTATTATAGTTATAGAGAGCTTACTTCCGTGAATCATAAATTCAGGAGAGAGTATTATGTTTGTAACGAGCAAAAAAATGACCGCGGCTGTTCTGGCAATTACCCTGGCAATGTCTCTGAGTGCCTGTTCTAACTGGTCTAAACGGGACCGCAACACCGCAATCGGCGCAGGTGCAGGGGCATTAGGCGGTGCAGTACTGACCGATGGCAGTACGTTGGGTACATTAGGTGGTGCAGCCGTCGGTGGTGTTATTGGTCACCAGGTCGGTAAATAATCGTAAATAAATGTCGATTATCGACTCGCAATTATAATACGCTTGATTCTGTTCAGTACGAAATAACTGAATAATACACACAGTAAAATATTCGAAAGCCACGGATATATCCGTGGCTTTTTATGTTAGCCGCCTGCGAGTTTTACCTTCATCCCTTTCGCTTCAAGCAGTGATTTTAATAAATCACGCTTATCGCCCTGGATTTCAATAATTCCATCTTTAACTGCTCCGCCGCAGCCGCATTTTTTCTTCAGTTCCGCTGCCAGTTTCGTCAGTTCGGCATCATCGAGAGCGACACCGGTAATCAGGCAAACGCCCTTACCTTTACGTCCACTGGTCTGACGCTGAATACGCACCACACCGTCGCCTTTAGGGCGTACAGGGGCCGCTTTTGGCTCATCAATACGTCCGGTTTCCGTTGAGTAGACCAGACGGCTGTTGGAATCACTCATCATGCACTCCGCTGTAAAGAGGCGTTGATCGCTTTCAGCGTCTGCGCTGGATCTACCGATTGCGTTACCGGGCGACCAATCACCATATAATCAACACCAGCCGCCAACGCCTGTTCTGGCGTCATAATGCGGCGCTGGTCACCAGCATCACTCCCCTGCGGACGAATGCCCGGCGTAACCAGTTTGAACTCCTGACCGAATACCTGTTTAAAGCGCACAGCTTCCTGAGCAGAACACACCACACCATCAAGGCCACATTTTTGCGTCAGTGCCGCCAGACGTTCTGCATAATCTGCAGGTGACAGTGTCACGCCAAGATCGGCCAGGTCGCTGGCTTCCATGCTGGTCAACACTGTCACAGCAATCAAAAGCGGTGCATCTTTGCCAAACGGAACCAGTGCCTCACGCGCTGCGGCCATCATACGCGCCCCACCGGAGGCATGAACATTCACCATCCACACGCCTAAGTCAGCCGCAGCAGCGACAGCGTGCGCTGCAGTGTTGGGAATATCGTGGAATTTCAGGTCAAGAAAGATATCAAAACCACGCTGTTGAAGTTCGCTCACAAACTGTGGCCCAAACAATGTAAACATCTCTTTGCCGACCTTCAGACGACAATCGCGTGGGTCGATCTTGTCGACAAAGGCCATCGCGGCATCGCGATTATGATAATCAAGGGCAACAACTACAGGAGAATTCGTAACAGCGCGGGAAGAAGATGAAGCAGTTAACGTCATGACCAGACCTTCTTGATGATGGGCACCGGAAGTGGCGCGAAACAGGTAAACGGCGAGCATTCTACCCGTGGAAATAAAAAATTAACAGTTGCGATTTCTCCTCTGGCAGGCTTTTCCGCGCCGTCGGTGCCGGAGCACAATAGAACATCAATAATTAGTATGTTGTAACTAAAGTCGGATTTTTTTAAAAATTACAGGCCATCAAGACCGCGAATCGGTTTAATGGTTGACCAGGCCCGACAAGACGGACAATGCCAGTAGAGAGTGTATGCGGTAAAACCACATTTCTGGCAGCGATAACGAGGCTTACTACGCACCTTCTCGCCAACCATGTCACGCAGCACCATCAGACTCTCTTTGGCACGCCCTTCTTCTGCTTCATTTAAGTGGTAATCCATTAACTTATGGAACACACGCATGGTCGGATGACGCTGAAGCTGGCGCGTAATATAGACCTGTGCGGCCTCACTACCGTCGCGCGCTTCGATGATATCCGCAAGCATCAATTCAGCATCGGCACCGGTGTTCTCTTCCACCGCGCGCTGCAGGAATTCTGCCCATTCGGCAGTTTTACCCAACTGCTGATAGCATGTTTGCAGCATTTCCAGCGTTTCGCTGACCAGTTCTCTGTCCTGGGATATGACACGTTGCAAACTTTCGACGGCTTTGGCGTATTCTCCTTTCGCCATAAACACGCGTCCCATCATGATGGATACGCGGGCGCTGTTTTTATCTGCCGCCGCACCTTTTTTTAGCAAAGTCATGGCACGATCGAGATCGTCGCTGGCCATATGCTGCAGAGCTAACTCACAGTAGAAATGGGCAATTTCGACGCGCTGTTTATCTTTACCCAGCTTCACCAGGCGTTCGGCAACATCAATTGCTTTCTGCCACTCGCTGGTAGCCTGGTAAATTTGTAGCAGTTGTTGCAGCGCGCCAATGCGGAAGTCAGTTTCATCGGTCAGCTGATTGAACATGTCTTCCGCGCGGTCGTATAACCCGGCAGCCATGTAATCACGCCCCAGTTGTTGAATCGCCAAAAGCCGCTGTTCATAGGTCAGCGAGGCGCTTTCCATTAGGGTCTGATGGATGCGAATAGCGCGATCAACTTCGCCACGCGAACGGAACAGGTTTCCGAGCGTAAGGTGGGCTTCAACGGTACCTGTATCCTCTTTAAGCATATCGAGAAACAGGTCTACCGCTTTATCCTGTTGATTACTAAGCAGGAAGTTAACCCCCGCTACGTAATCACGCGACAAGCGGTTGGCTTCATCTTGCTTGTTTTGTTGCGCACTTCTGCGGCCCATATACCAGCCATAGGCAGCGGCTACAGGCAAAAGCAGAAACAACAACTCCAGCATAGAAAGTTATTCCTTCGACGCAGACGAGTGCGGCGCTACAGCCACGTCAGTCGCAGGTGAAAGCTGGTTTTCCAGTCGCTTTATTTTACGTTCAGCGCGCGCCAGGGAAACACGAACTCGCAGCCAGAACAGGCCACAAATCAACCAACCGATAGCAAACCCCGCAGCAAACAATACCGCCAGCAATGTGGAAATACGGTACTCCCCTTGCGCTAACAGATAATTAAACGTCACCTGTTGATCGTTCTGCGCACCCAACGTGACCGAAATCACGAAGATCGCTAACACCAGTAAGAAAATGAGTAAATATTTCACATTACTTCCCGTTATGTGGTTAGGGCGAATAAATTATGGTCAACTTACCGCAATAGCCCTTTAAAGTACCATTTTCGCGCCGTCTGCGAAATGGCATCCACGCGCATTGTTGATGATTTAAGGGCTAAATTCGGAAAATCAACCAGCGTTAACTTTCTTGTTCTCGTTGTGCAATTTCGCGATTTTCTTCCGCAGGTGGTGTTAATGGCCCACAAATTCGTTGCGCAAGCCACGTTGCCACCGCCACCAGCGCCCACGAAATCAACGTAGCTACAACCAGATCGCGTGACCAATGCATCCCGAGCAGCAGGCGGCTTCCCATGACTCCCGTTGCCCAGACCAACAAGATAGCAATGGTTAACGTTCGCCGACGCGGCCACAGCAAACCAACGGCCAGCAGTGCCCAACTGGCAGCAAACATCGTGTGACCGGAAGGAAAGGCAAACCCCGTCTCTTTCTGCCAGTGTGAACGCAAATATTGTGGGATATTTTTCTCTTCAGCCAACTGTTCTTTCACCAGATTTCCGCGTTCTGCTCGCTTTAAAGTGTAGAACTCATCAACCGGAATATGATGTGTTTTTTCCAGCCAGATAACAAAAGGTCGTGGTTCCTGGACTTTGTCTTTGATCCAGGATTTAACGCCTTGTCCCATAAGGATTGCCGCCGCCAGAATGGCAAATAACATAATGGCAGCCTTAATGCGAAAACGCAGACACCAGAGAAACCAGCCGAATAAAATCAAATGTGTAATGACGCCCCAGGGCTGGGTGACAGTTTCAGTAACCCAAAAAGCCGCTTTTAGTAACCAACTTTGTTCTCCAGGTTGCCAACGCCAGCCAGAAAGCCATACGGCTACTGGCATGACAAGCAATAGTGCAGCTCCCACTGCGGTACGTCTGGCAATCGAACGCATGGCCTCTCCTTTTTGATAAGTCCCACAATCATAACTGAAAATGCCAGTTCCAGGAAAAATTGACAGATTTGTGCCATTCCGTGAACGATCGACGCGTCGTGATTAGGTGAACCCCTTCTCGTTATGGCAAAATAAGCCAATACAGAACCAGCATTATCTGGAGAATTTCATGCAGCTTAAACGTGTGGCAGAAGCCAAACTGCCAACCCCATGGGGCGATTTCCTGATGGTGGGATTTGAAGAACTGGCAACCGGACACGATCATGTCGCGCTAGTCTATGGCGATATTTCCGGGCATACCCCGGTACTTGCGCGCGTCCATTCCGAATGTCTGACCGGTGACGCCCTGTTCAGCTTGCGCTGCGATTGTGGCTTCCAGCTCGAAGCGGCATTGACGCAAATTGCCGAGGAAGGCCGTGGTATTTTGCTGTATCACCGTCAGGAAGGTCGTAACATTGGTCTGCTGAATAAAATCCGCGCTTACGCACTGCAGGATCAAGGTTACGATACTGTAGAGGCTAACCACCAGTTAGGCTTCGCCGCTGATGAGCGCGACTTCACTCTTTGCGCTGATATGTTCAAACTCCTTGGCGTCAATGAAGTCCGCTTGTTAACCAATAACCCGAAAAAAGTCGAAATTCTGACCGAAGCAGGGATTAATATTATTGAACGCGTACCGTTGATTGTAGGTCGTAACCCCAATAACGAACATTATCTCGATACCAAAGCCGAGAAAATGGGTCATTTGCTGAACAAATAACCCTCTTGCATTGTGTAATTAATTTGCTTGCCGGAAGCAAAATAACCGGCAAGCAAATACTCGTTACTTCAACATATTACGAATGACATAATGCAAAATGCCGTCGTTCTGGTAGTAGGCCAACTCCGTCGCGGTGTCGATACGACAACGGCAGGGTACGACTTCCTGGCTACCATCCGCGCGCGTAAGCGTCACCGGAACCGTCGCGCCGGGTTGTAGATTTTGCAGATCACCAATATCAATCTTCTCTTCCCCGGTAAGCTCTAACGTTTTACGCGTCACACCTTGTGGAAATTCCAGCGGCAGGATGCCCATGCCAATTAAATTCGAACGGTGAATTCGTTCAAACGATTCGGCAATCACAACACGAATACCAAGCAGACGCGGACCTTTTGCCGCCCAGTCACGGCTGGAGCCTGATCCATACTCTTTCCCGGCAATCACCGCCAGCGGCGTTTGCTCCTGCTTATAGCGCATTGCGGCATCATAAATAGAGACGACATCGCTGTCAGGTAAATGGCACGTCATCCCCCCTTCAACGCCAGGCACCATTTCATTACGGATGCGAATATTGGCGAAGGTGCCGCGCATCATCACTTCATGGTTACCACGCCGCGAACCATAGGAGTTAAAGTCTTTCCGCTCAACACCCCGACCTTGTAGATATCGACCCGCCGGGCTGTCGGGCTTAATACTGCCCGCCGGAGAGATATGGTCAGTGGTGACTGAATCCCCCAGCATTGCGAGGATCCGCGCACCGTGAATATCTTCCACAGGTGCTGGTGTTGCCTGCATTTCATCAAAGAAAGGCGATAAGCGAATATAGGTTGAATCCTCCTGCCAACCGTAGGTATCGGATCGTGTGACGTTAATTTCCTTCCACTCAGCTGTGCCTTCAAAAACTTCTGCGTACTCTTTGCGGAACATTTCTGTGGAGACTTGGTCTACCGCACGGGCAATTTCTTGTGCCGATGGCCAGATATCTTTCAGATATACCGGCTCGCCTTTGCGATCATGGCCGATAGGCTCAGAAGCCAGGTTGATATTCATATTTCCCGCCAGCGCATAGGCAACCACCAGCGGCGGCGAGGCCAGCCAGTTGGTTTTAACCAGCGGATGGATACGGCCTTCAAAGTTACGGTTGCCGGACAGCACTGCACCGACGGTTAAATCGCCTTTTTTGATTGCCGTTTCGATAGGATCGGGCAACGGTCCAGAGTTACCAATACAGGTGGTACAACCGTATCCCACAAGGTTAAATCCCAGTTCATCGAGATACGGTGTCAGTTTCGCTTTTGCCAGATAATCAGAAACGACTTTCGAACCCGGTGCCAGCGACGCTTTGACCCACGGTTGCCGCTTGAGGCCCAGAGTTACGGCTTTTTTCGCCAGCAAGCCTGCGGCCATCAGCACACTTGGGTTAGAGGTGTTGGTGCACGACGTTATCGCAGCAATGACCACAGCGCCATCAGGTAACTGATACTGATGTCCGTTCATAACATAATCGACCGGCAGGCGATCTTTATGCGTGGCATTCACTTCCAGTTCGCTACTGGCAGCAAATGCTTTTGGTACATCGGGCAGTGCAACGCGATCCTGCGGGCGTTTTGGCCCTGCAAGGCTCGCTTCAACGTCATTCATATCCAGTTCTAACACACTGGTAAAAATTGGTTCATCGCCCGAATTACGCCACATGCCCTGCGCTTTGGCATATTTTTCGACCAACTCGACCTGATCTTCACTGCGCCCGCTTAAACGCATGTAATCGAGGGTGACAGCATCGATTGGGAAGAAGCCACAGGTGGCACCATATTCTGGTGACATATTGGCAATAGTGGCGCGATCCGCCAGCGGTAGTGAATCCAGCCCATCACCATAAAATTCGACGAATTTCCCCACCACGCCATGTTTGCGCAACATTTGGGTAACAGTGAGAACCAGGTCTGTGGCGGTAATACCTTCGCGTAATTTTCCGGTAAGTTTAAAGCCCACTACGTCCGGGATAAGCATGGAAACCGGCTGGCCTAACATTGCGGCTTCTGCTTCGATGCCACCAACGCCCCACCCCAGCACGCCAAGGCCGTTGATCATGGTGGTGTGCGAGTCAGTACCAACGAGTGTATCCGGATAAGCAATCCATTCACCGTCCTGCAATTCGCTCCACACTGCTTTGCCGAGATATTCGAGGTTAACCTGATGGCAAATGCCTGTGCCTGGCGGCACGACGCTAAACCGACTGAACGCCTGCTTTCCCCATTTCAGGAACACATAACGTTCGTGGTTGCGCTCCATTTCCAGGCGTACGTTTTCTTCAAATGCCTCATCATCACCAAAACGATCGACGGTCACCGAGTGGTCAATGACCAGGTCGACCGGTGAGAGTGGGTTAACCTTTGCAGTATCGCCGCCGAGGCGTTTAACCGCTTCGCGCATTGCCGCCAGATCAACAACGGCAGGTACGCCGGTAAAGTCCTGCATCAGCACTCTTGCCGGGCGGTAGGCAATTTCACGGTCAGCATGGGCATTTTTCAGCCATCCCGCCAGCGCGTGGATATCCTCTTCGGTAACCGATTTACCATCCTGCCAACGCAGCAGGTTTTCGAGCAAAACTTTGAGTGACTTGGGTAGACGGGTGATATCGCCCAGTGATTTGGCAGCAAGCGGCAAGCTGTAGTAGTGGTAAGTTTTATCTTTGGCCTGCAACGTGTCCTTACTGGCTTCTCGTAGGGTTGACGACATAGCTCCTCCTTAATGACAGGGTTGCGAAGCCCTGATTCTCTTCAGGGTGAATATTAAAGATAACACAAACATCGCGTAACGATTTGATAACAACCCAAATTGATAAAAGAGGAGAAACCTTGAGGCAAAGCAAACAGCGGGGTCAGGGATCAGTGAGTAATGATCCAGAGGAGTTCGGCACAGAAGAGCATCGACAGAGAAAATGCGCCCATCCAGGACCAATATTTCATATTTGTGTTGATCATAGGCTACACCCTTAACGGTTATTACTTTGTGTTGAGATAACTCAACCTGTTATTGCTGCGGTGTATTAAAAGCCCTGTAATTCATTAAAAATGGGTAATAAGAATGATGATAATTATTGTTTCGGCTGATCATCTTCAGCAAACAGTTCTATAAAGGCTTGTTGCTGCGATGTTAGTTGCCAGTCGTCTGGAATAACGACGGAACATTCCCGTTTTGCTTCTGGTTCATTGTCACTATGCTGACATAATGGTGACGACTCCAGTTGCTCCTGACCGACCATAGTTATCCCCACAATTTCCAAATAAGCAGTGCGACAACCACCCAGAAAAGTGCAGAACCAAGAAAAACCGCCAGCCAGGCTTTACGTTTTAATTCAGGATTGCGGCGGGGTTCCTGATTTCCAGAAGGCATTGCTAACCTCATATAATCGCCATCACTTATCAGCAAGACGTTGAACGATTGGTGTAATTAATCATACGATGAGACAAATCCTAAAGAAACTTTAGTCAAAAATCCAGCGAATTTACGAATCGTCTCCAGTGAATAATTCAATCTTTTGACCTGAAATAGATATTTGAAAACTGGAGTTTGCGAGGTGTGTAATTAGACACTACTTTACAGGTAATTTACCCTATAAATATGAGGGATAAAAATATTGTGCACCGGATACAAATAAGTAACAAAGGAGAATATATTCCGGCACCTTCGCTACATAAAAGGTGCCGAAAATAACGCAAGAAATTATTTTTCCGGCAGTTTTATATCTTTAAACATGACCTCAATTTCTTCATTAGAGCGCAATGCGACAGCCGCATCAACGACATCACGCGTTAAATGCGGTGCAAAACGCTGAATGAAATCATACATATAACTACGCAAAAAAGTACTACGGCGAAAACCAATTTTGGTTGTACTGTGGCTGAAGATGTCGTGAGCATCAACACGCACAAGGTCGGGATCGGCGACCGGATCCACCGCCATGCTGGCAATGACCCCTACCCCCAGCCCTAACCGGACGTAAGTTTTAATGACGTCAGCATCCGTTGCCGTGAAGACGATACGCGGCGTTAACCCTGCGCGGTTAAAGGCAGTATCCAGTTCTGAACGTCCGGTAAAGCCGAAGGTATATGTCACCAACGGATATTGCGCCAGTTCTTCAATGGTAATGGCTTTTTTACCTGCCAGCGGGTGATCCGGAGTGACTACTATAGCCCGATTCCAGTGGTAGCACGGTAGCATCACTAAATCTTCATACAGATGCAGCGCTTCCGTGGCGATAGCGAAATCGGCATTGCCTTTAGAGACGGCATCAGCAATTTGTGTCGGCGAGCCCTGGTGCATATGCAAAGAAACGCGAGGATAACGCTCAATAAAGCCTTTGATAACGTTTGGTAACGCATAGCGTGCCTGAGTATGCGTGGTGGCGATATACAGCGAGCCTTTATCCGGCCAGGTGTGCTCTCCGGCGACCGATTTTATGGCATCGACTTTCGACAGAACTTCACGAGCGATACGAATTATTTCTTGTCCTGCTGGCGTTACCTGCGTCAGGTGCTTGCCGCTTCGGGAAAAAATTTGAATGCCTAGCTCGTCTTCCAGCATTCTGACTTGTTTACTGATCCCGGGTTGTGATGTGTAAAGTCCTTCCGCCGTTGATGAGACATTCAGGTTATGATTGACCACCTCAACAATATAGCGAAGTTGTTGTAATTTCATGTTAAACCATCCACTTAGACGCCATCAGAACATCGTTTTTTCGTCACACCAGGCGGGTGACTAATACGATTTAATAATAAAAAAGGTGCTAACTATAACCACTATATCATTTATAGCCTTAGTGTATAGGTGTGAAGAAAAAATAATATGCAATAAAAAAGGGCCGCTTTCGCGACCCTTTGTTTATAAAAACCAGACAGAATTAAAGGTTATTTTTTCCCTTCAACCCATTTGCCATCAACATAAAATGCTGACCAGCCAGTCGCCTTTCCGTCTTTTTCCGAAGAGACATATTGCTGTTTGGTTTTACGGCTAAAGCGAACCATGGTCTTATTACCTTCCGGATCCTGCTGTGGCGCATCGGCCAGATAACGCAGTTTTTCCGGCAGACGGTCGCGGAAGCGATAAAGCTCCTCCACCAGCGGCGCACGCGTTTCACGCGATTTCGGGAAGGTATTGGCCGCCAGGAACACACCGGCAGCACCGTCACGCAACACGAAATAGGCATCTGATTTTTCGCACGGCAGCTCCGGTAATGGCACCGGATCTTCTTTCGGTGGTGCCACTTCGCCGTTACGTAAAATCTTACGTGTGTTTTTACACTCTTCGTTGGTGCAGGCCATGTATTTACCGAAACGCCCCATTTTCAGGTGCATTTCAGAGCCACATTTTTCACACTCAACGATCGGGCCGTCATAACCTTTAATGCGGAATTCACCCTCTTCGATCTCGTAACCGTCGCAGGTTGGGTTATTACCACAGACATGCAACTTACGTTTCGGATCGATGAGATAGCTGTCCATCGCCGTGCCGCATTTCGGGCAACGACGTTTTGCGCGCAACGCATTGGTTTCAGCGTCTTCACCTTCCAGCACGTTCAGCACTTCGTTTTCCGGCACCAGGTTAATGGTGGTTTTGCAACGCTCTTTCGGCGGCAGCGCATAGCCAGAACAGCCAAGGAATACCCCGGTGCTCGCTGTGCGAATCCCCATTTTGCGACCACAAGTCGGACAGTCAATGCTGGTCAGAACCATCTGGTTCGGGCGCATACCACCCTCTTCCGGATCTTTTTCAGCTTTATCTAATTGCTGGGTGAAATCCGAGAAGAAGTGATCCAGTACAGCTTTCCACTCTGCTTCGTGATTTGCCACCTGGTCGAGGCTGTTTTCCATCTGCGCGGTGAAGTCGTAGTTCATTAACTCGCGGAAATTCTCTTCCAGGCGATCGGTGACGATTTCGCCCATTTTTTCCGCATAGAAACGACGATTTTCTACTCGCACATAGCCACGATCCTGAATAGTCGAAATGATCGACGCATAGGTAGAAGGACGACCGATACCGCGTTTTTCCAGCTCTTTGACCAGCGATGCTTCACTGAAACGGGCTGGAGGCTTGGTAAAGTGCTGGGCTGGTGTCAGTTCAACGAGCGTCAGAGCATCGCCTTTATCGACTGCCGGTAAGATACGATCTTCATCGCCTTTACGCAGTGCAGGCATCACTTTCGTCCAGCCATCAAAGCGCAAAATACGACCGCGTGCTTTCAGGCGGAAATCGCCCGCACCAACGGTCAGCGTCGTGGAGTCATATTTCGCTGGGGTCATCTGGCAGGCTACGAACTGACGCCAGATTAACTGGTACAGTTTCTGCGCATCTGCTTCCATATCCTTCAACGATTCCGCCATCACATTGACGTCAGAAGGACGAATCGCTTCGTGCGCTTCCTGTGAGTTTTCTTTGCTGGCGTACTGATTCGGACTTTCCGGCAGATATTTCTTACCAAAATTATCGCTGATATAACCGCGAACCATATTTACCGCGTCCTGACTCAGGTTGGTGGAGTCGGTACGCATGTAAGTGATATAGCCTGCTTCATACAAACGCTGCGCCATCATCATGGTTTTTTTCACGCCAAAACCAAGACGGGTGCTGGCAGCTTGTTGCAGCGTAGAGGTAATAAAAGGAGCGCCAGGTTTACTGGTTGTCGGTTTGTCTTCACGTTCCAGCACGCTGTAGCGCGCTTTTTCCAGCAGACTTACCGCAGCCTGAGTTTGTTCTTTGTTGACCGGACGGAACGGTTTGTCGTTCTGATGAGTCACCTGCAACGCCAACGCTTCACCAGATGGCGTGGTCGTGCTGGCATCGACTTCCCAGAACTCTTCCGGTACGAACGCTTTAATTTCACGCTCACGCTCGACCACCAGGCGGACCGCCACCGACTGCACACGACCGGCAGACAGACCACGAGCGATCTTTTTCCATAGAAGCGGCGAAACCATATACCCCACCACGCGGTCCATAAAGCGACGCGCCTGCTGGGCATTAACACGATCAATATTCAGCTCACCCGGTTTGTTAAATGCCTGGCGGATCGCGTTTTTAGTAATTTCGTTAAACACCACTCGGCTATAGCGCGCATCATCACCACCAATCACTTCCCGCAGGTGCCATGCAATGGCTTCCCCTTCGCGGTCAAGGTCGGTTGCGAGATAGATGTGGTCGGCTTTTTCAGCCAGTTGTTTCAGTTCAGAGACGACCTTCTCTTTACCAGGCAACACTTCATAGTGCGCCTCCCAATTGTGCCACGGGTCAACCCCCATACGGTTGACGAGAGCGCCACGTTCATCCTTTTTAGGCTTTTTAGCCGTCTTGGTGGAGGTAGAGTCGGCACTCTTTTTGGCAGTTGAGCCACTGGTCGGCAAATCGCGGATGTGACCGACGCTGGATTTCACCACGTAGTCACTACCCAGATACTTGTTGATCGTTTTGGCTTTTGCCGGGGACTCAACGATGACAAGAGCTTTACCCATATTCACCTTACCTAATTTGATTCTTCCAGGAATGCGTCGCACGTTGATAAACCTTCCACTGGCAACGAGTTACCGATATGGACTCGCTCTCTGCGGATATCAACCCCTTGTCGTGACTCTGCTCACGAAAATTCAGGTGACTGAGTTAACAGGTCTTGGCCTACAGGCGCTATAGCACGACGGAATTTTGGTCGAATGTCAAGCAAATCTATTGCCAGATTGACGAAAGCGTCACACTGTACCTGATAAAATCCGATACGCAACTTTATTAGCATGCAAAATCCAAAGTTGCCAGTAAGGCGCTCTTGCCACCAGCGTGGTATATTTGTCTGCAAGCCATGCCTGGCGTAGACTAATGTCCTTGTTTAAGGAGTAAATAATGAACAAAGAGACTCAACCCATCGACCGCGAAACGCTGTTGAAAGAGGCCAACAAAATCATTCGTGAGCATGAGGATACGCTCGCAGGGATTGAAGCCACCGGCGTCACGCAGCGTAATGGCGTGCTGGTATTTACCGGCGACTACTTTTTAGATGAACAAGGATTACCAACTGCCAAAAGCACCGCGGTGTTTAATATGTTCAAACACCTGGCCCATGTGCTTTCAGAAAAATATCACTTGGTTGATTAAAGCAAAACGCGAGGTCTTATCCTCGCGTTTGTCTTTTACATCAACGACTTTTGCCCACGCTGCCACCAGCGTAACAACAATCGATCGGCGCTCTCTGCCGCGCTGCCGGTGAATCGGTCAATGAGTCGTTTACGCTGCATATAGCGTACATTGACCACTTCCCGGCCTTCCATCAGGCTAAGAATAACTTCATCACTGGTGTTGATTTCATCAACCAGGCCTTTCTCTACTGCCTGTTGTCCGTACCAGTGTTCACCCGTTGCCACCTGTTCAATATCCAGAGACGGACGCATACGCTTCACAAAATCTTTAAATAACTGATGCGTTTCGTTCAACTCTTCGCGGAATTTCTCCCGCCCTTCTTCGGTATTTTCACCCAGCAACGTCAGCGTGCGCTTATACTGCCCGGCGGTGTGCAGTTCGATATCAATATCTTTGCTTTTCAGGAAGCGGTTAAAGTTGGGCATTTGCGCCACCACCCCAATGGAACCCACAATAGCAAACGGTGCGGAAACAATTTTGTCCGCCACACAGGCCATCATGTAACCGCCGCTGGCAGCGACTTTGTCTACCGTAACAGTTAAAGGAATGTTTTTATCACGCAGACGCTGCAACTGCGAAGCCGCCAACCCGTAACCATGCACCATGCCACCTGGGCTTTCCAGACGGAGCACAACCTGATCCTGCGGTTTGAATGCTGCGAGTACCGCCGTTATCTCTTCACGTAGCGAGTTCACTTCATGGGCGTCCATGCTGCCTTTAAAATCCAGCACCCAGACGCGGGGTTTACTGTCAGTTACCACCTCGCCCAGTTTAGCTTTCGCTTTTGCGGCTTTCGCTTCTTGCTTGTGCTTTTTCTTCTGCGCTTTGTGCCACTGTTTTTGCTGATGAGTGTCCATCAGCGCCGCGGCCAGTTCTTCTTTCATCTCCTTATACTGTTCGCTGAGATTGTTGACTCGTAACTCGCCACGCTGGCGTTTATTACGTTGAGCAACATTGACAATAATGGCGGCAATCGCCGCAATCGCTAGCACAACGGTAACGATTTTCGCCAAAAACAAACCATATTCAGACAACAATTCCACGAGTCCCCACCTTGGTTAAACAACGCTTTGGCTCACAGTTTACAACAGGCATGTTTAGCCGTCTCGCAGAGATGTTATTGCAGCGAAAGTATGACAAAGTATCCATTTTGCGGTGTTATCGCCCCAGGCTGATTGAAATGCCCTTCTGTTTCAGGCATAAAGCCCCAAAGTCATAAAGTACACTGGCAGCGCGACAGACAACGTCGTTGAGGAGTAGCCATGCATTACCAGCCAAAACAAGATTTACTCAATGATCGCATTATCCTGGTGACGGGAGCCAGCGATGGAATTGGTCGTGAAGCAGCGATGACGTATGCACGCTATGGTGCGACAGTGATTCTTTTGGGCCGTAATGAAGAAAAATTACGTCAGGTAGCCAGCCACATAAACGAAGAAATTGGACGTCAGCCACAGTGGTTTATTCTCGATTTGCTAACCTGCACGTCCGAAGATTGCCAACAACTGGCACAGCGCATTGCCGTTAATTATCCGCGTCTGGATGGTGTTTTGCATAATGCCGGATTGCTCGGCGATGTTTGCCCAATGAGCGAACAAGATCCGCAGGTCTGGCAGGACGTCATGCAGGTCAACGTTAATGCCACCTTTATGCTCACACAGGCACTGCTTCCTTTATTACTCAAATCGGATGCCGGTTCACTGGTCTTTACCTCATCAAGCGTTGGACGTCAGGGGCGTGCAAACTGGGGCGCATATGCAGCGTCGAAATTTGCCACCGAAGGGATGATGCAGGTACTGGCCGATGAATATCAGCAGCGCCTGCGCGTCAACTGCATTAACCCAGGCGGTACGCGCACCGCAATGCGGGCCAGCGCCTTCCCGACCGAAGATCCACAGAAACTTAAAACCCCCGCTGATATCATGCCGCTCTACCTCTGGCTGATGGGCGATGACAGCCGCCGTAAAACCGGCATGACCTTTGACGCCCAACCGGGCCGTAAACCAGGAATTTCCCAATGAGTGATGAACGCTACCAACAGCGTCAGCAGCGAGTGAAAGAAAAAGTAGATGCTCGTGTGGCCCAGGCCCAGGATGAACGCGGTATTATCATCGTCTTTACCGGCAATGGAAAAGGCAAAACCACCGCGGCATTTGGTACGGCAACACGCGCAGTTGGTCACGGAAAAAAAGTGGGCGTCGTGCAGTTTATTAAAGGCACCTGGCCTAATGGTGAACGAAATCTGCTGGAGCCACACGGCGTTGAGTTTCAGGTAATGGCAACGGGCTTTACCTGGGATACACAAAACCGAGAGTCTGATACCGCCGCCTGCCGCGAAGTCTGGCAACATGCAAAGCGGATGCTGGCTGATTCCTCACTGGATATGGTTTTGCTCGATGAACTGACATATATGGTAGCGTATGATTATTTGCCACTGGAAGACGTGATTCAGGCGTTAAATGAACGTCCACATCAACAGACGGTGATTATCACAGGTCGTGGTTGTCATCGGGATATTCTTGAACTGGCGGATACGGTAAGTGAGCTGCGCCCCATCAAACATGCGTTTGATGCCGGTGTAAAAGCGCAGATAGGGATTGATTACTAATCTGTAAAAATGCCGGATATGACGTCCGGCATACTTTGATTAACCGTTATTATTACGTCCACCAGAACGACGACCGCCGCTCACCTGGCTGTGACGTTTCACCGCACGACGAATTTGATTCGCCTTCATACGACGACGGTCTTTTTCTACAGCGACTTTAGAGCTGGTTTCTGGCGGTAGTTCCACCAGTTCGCGCAGATAGTTAGTCTGGGCGAGGTCCAGCTCCGTCCAGCCACCGCGTGGCAGACCTTTTGGCAGTGGGATATCACCGTAACGAACACGAATCAGGCGGCTCACCTGCACACCAACCGCTTCCCAAAGACGACGAACTTCACGGTTACGGCCTTCGGTCAGAGTAACATTGTACCACTGGTTGATCCCTTCGCCGCCGCTGAACTTGATGGTTTTAAAGGCTGCCGGACCATCTTCCAGCTGCACGCCACGACTCAAATCACGCAGTTTCGCGTCGTCAACCTGACCAAATACACGCACGGCATATTCACGTTCAACTTCACGGCTTGGATGCATTAAACGGTTTGCCAGTTCACCGTCGGTGGTGAACAGCAACAGACCACAGGTGTTAACGTCCAGACGACCTACGGCAATCCAGCGTGCGCCACGCAGTTTTGGCAGACGGTCAAACACCGTTGGACGCCCTTCCGGATCGTTACGGGTACACAACTCACCTTCCGGTTTGTAATAGGCCAGAACGCGACAAATTTGTTCAGCGGACTCACGTACCGAAATCAGATGACCATCGATACGGATTTTCAGTCCAGGGGTAATTTCAACGCGATCGCCGAGTTTAGCAATTTTGCCATCAACACTCACACGACCGGCTTCAATAATAGATTCGATTTCACGGCGAGAACCGTGGCCGGCACGCGCCAGCACTTTCTGTAGCTTTTCGCTCATAGAGCTTCCTTTTGGTGTCGCCTTCCCAGGCGTCTGATATGCTTTTGTGCAACAATGAGTCAGAACTTACATCTGACTCACTGATAGTAAAGTCTGTTTGAACTCTTCAGGCCTTAAGTAAACGACTCGACGTTTTAACTTGCCTGGCTTTGAGGCGCAACATACTACACTATCTTTATGGTTAAAGCTTGTTTCGATTAACATCAGCTTGATTACCAGCCACCACCGCCTCCGCCACCAGCGCCAGAACCACCACCAGAATAGCTCCGCCCCAACAAACTGGTATAGACCCCGCAACTCAGGTGCGTCTGTAATGAGAATAAAACGCCGTTACGGGCAATCTCTGGAGCGCAAATCGCCGAAGAAAGCGAAGGGGCGATGCGTAACGCCCATTCCCTCCCCAAATTTGCCGATATAGCCCAACCTAACAACGCGTAATCCAGTTTCCGTGTTTCCCCTTTCCTCCGCCGCCCACTGTGTGTTGCTGCCTCTTTACGCGCAAGATAGTTAACGATAGCTTCACCGTGGGCATAACGTTGCTGCCCGGTTTGGGTAAACTTTGGCAGAAAAATATACCCCATGCCAGTGAGATAACCGGTCAGGAAAACCGCGCTAAAATAACCCGCTGGCATATACCAGTAAAAGAATACATCTCCGACATTGATGTAGAGAGAGTAAAAAGCCACACCTGAACAAATCAGTGGTAAAAACAAAGTGATGATGACACGATTAACGCAAGGCTTGTCATCATCGCGGGCAAACAAAAGATCAAGGGAACAAAATAAGAAAGTAAGAAGCCAGCAGATCATAATAAACATATCGCCTACCAGACTCATTCCTTCCCAGCCTACGGGACTCAGGTTACCGTAGAGAATGACCGCCAATATTGCCATTCCGCCCCATTGCAAAAACGCATCAGGTCGGTAAAACGAAGACTTTTTACGCGGCAGATAAAATTTCTGCATCCGTAAAAATGCCTTGCGTAAGACTCTGTTGCGTCTCCCCGTAAGAACGACCTTATCGCCTTTACGAAATAACGCTTCCAGTAATAACTGCTCTGCGGGCAGTAATACCGCATTATTTCTGGTCGCGCCTTCATTAACACGAATCAGGATTTGCTGGTTCTTGTCATAATGATCTTCCAGATGAATTTTTTCTTTCACAATCAGATTTACGATATCGGCGCAAAAACCTTTATCGTCGTAAACCAGTTTCGCATCAAGACGTAACATGCCGGGCGTGTAATCTGGCGGAATGACATCGGTTTCAATCACATCTACCGGCGTAAATTGCGGCCTGCGCTTCCAGAGATATAACCATCCACACGCCAGGAACAGACTCGGAAAGCAAATTAACAACGATGACGTTGAGGGTAAAAGAAGATGACTGAAAATATTCGTCGTTTGTGGAGCCGGGGCATTACCAAGTAATGCGTGAGGCCAGCGGTAGAGGACCGTGAAATCTTCACGATAAAACGGATCGCGAGATTCAATTCTTCCGTCCTCAAGGATGCGGCCATTTCGATATGTGTCGCCCTCTTCTCCAGTAAAGAGATCGATTTCGCTAAATGGATTACCCGCAATATCAGGCAACTTGAGTGAAAATAGGGTCTTATAAATTTCAAACGGCCAGTGGTTACCGGTCACGTTCCAGATTAGCAGATCAGAATCCCCCTCACGCAGGAAAGCATTTTTAACCTGATAATGAATTTGATAATGATAGTCGCCTTGAGGCAAGAAACGTTGTTTATCGCCCACGACAATACTCATTAACCCGATATGCCAGTCAAGATGCCAGGGTTCAGGAATACCATCACGGGTGACGCCAACAATATGATAGTTCAGCAGTGCAGCGTCCCCATCAGGCTGCATCCAGAGTCGCGGTAAATCACGATAAAATCCGTGCTTAATCTGCTGATTTCGCGCCTGAAAATGAATGTTCTCTTTGATGTCGAGCACCCCATTCGGTTGCAGAGTGGCTTCAACATCAAAGAGCGAGATCCCTTCTTCATAAGAAGGGATCTCCGTGTTTTTCGCATAACTCAACGAAGAGAAAAAAAGCCCAACTATCAACAGCAAAATGCAGCGATATATCCCTGCCATCATCTTCCATCCGTGGAACGCAATTTGTTATAAGAAAGGCTTCACATCACCTACGCCTTCACGCACCACGACCGGCGTATCATCGGTGAGATCAATAACCGTTGTTGGTTTCTGCCCGAGATAGCCGCCGTGAATAATCAAATCCACCTGTTTTTCCAGACGGTCTTTAATTTCTTCCGGATCGGATTCGGTAAATTCACTGCCTGGCAGCATTAGCGAAGTGGAAAGCATCGGTTCGCCCAATGCTTCAAGCAGCGCCTGCGCAATCGGGTTAGACGGCACACGCATACCGATGGTTTTGCGTTTTTCCTGCAACAGACGGCGTGGCACCTCCTTCGTCCCCTTCAGGATGAAGGTATAGTTGCCTGGCGTGTTGTTTTTCATCAAACGAAACGCAACGTTATCGACAAATGAATAGGTCGAGAGTTCAGAAAGATCGCGACACATCAGGGTAAAGTTGTGACCGTCCGGCAGCTGGCGAATACGACAAATACGCTCCATCGCGTTTTTATCTTCAATTTTACAGCCGAGCGCATAGCCGGAATCAGTTGGATAAACAATCACCCCGCCTTTACGCACGATCTCCACCGCCTGGTTGATCAGGCGTTGCTGCGGGTTATCAGGATGAATATAAAAAAACTGGCTCATAATTCCCTCTCTGTGGTGTTCTGCGGCTGTTCCCATAGCTGCCAGACGCCTTCAACGCCTGCGGGCAGCCAGAGTTTACGACCCAGTTCGATCCACGGGCATGGCTGATGAAAATCAGATCCTTGTGATGCCCATAAATGATGCTGACGCGCAAGTGTCGCCAGCTGGGTGCGTTCATTGGGCGATTGCTGGCACTGCGCGACTTCCATCGCGTCGCCGTGGTGTTCGGCAAAATGCGCAACCAATCTTTTCAGCCATTTAGCACTAAGATTGTACCGCCCAGGATGAGCTAGCACCGCCTTACCGCCAGAATGATGAATGACATCAATAGATTGCTCTATTGTACACCACTGTGGCGGAACGTATCCGGTTTTCCCGCGCGCCAGATACTTTTTAAAGACATCCGCCATTGAACTGGCTTTTCCGCACTCCACAAGGAAACGCGCAAAATGACCGCGCGTCACCGCACCGCCCTGCGCCAGTCGTTGCGCGCTTTCCAGTGCCCCAGGTATTTGCGCTTTTTCAAGTCTTTCGGCAATCAGCTGCGCCCGCTGATTGCGCCGTTCTGTCTGCTGCGCGAGGAACTCACACATTAGCGGATGAGTAATATCAATATTCAGCCCGACAATATGAATTTCATGATTTTCCCAGACCGTGGAAATTTCCACACCAGGAATAAGATTCAGCGCCAGTCCCGAACGTGAAATTTCCTCTCTTGCTGGTGCAATTGCAGCTGTGGTGTCATGGTCGGTGATCGCCAGGGTGCCGACGCGCATCTCGACTGCACGGTGCACCAATGCTTCTGGCGTCAGGCAGCCATCGGAAGCTGTGGTATGGCTGTGCAGGTCGTAAATCACTGCGTAATTCGTGTCGCTCAAGGCGCACTCCCGTTCTGGATAATGTTTTTTGCGCCGACATCATAACGGTTCTGGCAAATATTCTGAAATGAGCTGTTGACAATTAATCATCGAACTAGTTAACTAGTACGCAAGTTCACGTAAAAAGGGTATCGACAATGAAAGCAATTTTCGTACTGAAAGGTTGGTGGCGCACTTCCTGAAACGGGCAGTGTATTCACCATGCGTAAAGCAATCAGATACCCAGCCCGCCTAATGAGCGGGCTTTTTTTTGAACAAAATTAGAGAATAACAATGCAAACACAAAAACCGACTCTCGAACTGCTAACCTGCAAAGGCGCTTATCGCGACAACCCGACTGCGCTTTTTCACCAGTTGTGTGGGGATCGTCCGGCAACGCTGCTGCTGGAATCCGCAGATATCGACAGCAAAGATGATTTAAAAAGCCTGCTGCTGGTAGACAGTGCGCTGCGCATTACAGCATTAAGTGACACTGTCACAATCCAGGCGCTTTCCGGCAATGGAGAAGCCCTGTTGACACTACTGGATAACGCCTTGCCTGCGGGTGTGGAAAATGAACAATCACCAAACTGCCGCGTACTGCGCTTCCCGCCTGTCAGTCCACTGCTGGATGAAGACGCCCGCTTATGCTCCCTTTCGGTTTTTGACGCTTTCCGCTTATTACAGAATCTGTTGAATGTACCGAAGGAAGAACGAGAAGCAATGTTCTTCGGCGGCCTGTTCTCTTATGACCTTGTGGCGGGATTTGAAAATTTACCGCAACTGTCAGCGGAAAATAGCTGCCCTGATTTCTGTTTTTATCTCGCTGAAACGCTGATGGTGATTGACCATCAGAAAAAAAGCACCCGTATTCAGGCCAGCCTGTTTGCTCCGAATGAAGAAGAAAAACAACGTCTCACTGCTCGCCTGAACGAACTACGTCAGCAACTGACCGAAGCCGCGCCGCCGCTGCCGGTGGTTTCCGTGCCGCATATGCGTTGTGAATGTAACCAGAGCGATGAAGAGTTCGGTGGCGTAGTGCGTTTGTTGCAAAAAGCGATTCGCGCCGGAGAAATTTTCCAGGTGGTGCCATCTCGCCGTTTCTCTCTGCCCTGCCCGTCACCGCTGGCGGCCTATTACGTGCTGAAAAAGAGTAATCCCAGCCCGTACATGTTTTTTATGCAGGATAATGATTTCACCCTGTTTGGCGCGTCGCCGGAAAGTTCGCTCAAGTATGACGCCACCAGCCGCCAGATTGAGATTTACCCGATTGCCGGAACACGTCCACGCGGTCGTCGTGCCGATGGTTCACTGGATAGAGACCTCGACAGCCGCATCGAACTGGAGATGCGTACCGATCATAAAGAGCTTTCTGAACATCTGATGCTGGTGGATCTCGCCCGTAATGACCTGGCACGCATTTGCACACCCGGCAGCCGCTACGTCGCCGATCTCACCAAAGTTGACCGTTACTCTTACGTGATGCACCTGGTCTCCCGCGTTGTTGGTGAGCTGCGCCACGATCTCGACGCCCTGCACGCTTACCGCGCCTGTATGAATATGGGGACGTTAAGCGGTGCACCGAAAGTACGCGCTATGCAGTTAATTGCCGAAGCAGAAGGTCGTCGACGCGGCAGCTACGGCGGCGCGGTAGGTTATTTTACCGCGCATGGCTATCTCGACACCTGCATTGTGATCCGCTCGGCGCTGGTGGAAAACGGTATCGCCACCGTGCAAGCCGGTGCTGGCGTAGTCCTTGATTCTGTTCCGCAGTCGGAAGCAGACGAAACCCGTAATAAAGCCCGCGCTGTACTGCGCGCTATTGCCACCGCGCATCATGCACAGGAGACGTTCTAATGGCTGACATTCTGCTGCTCGATAATATCGACTCTTTTACGTACAACCTGGCAGATCAGTTGCGCAGCAATGGTCATAACGTGGTGATTTACCGCAACCATATTCCGGCGCAGACCTTAATTGAACGCCTGGCGACGATGAGCAATCCGGTGCTGATGCTTTCTCCTGGCCCCGGTGTGCCGAGCGAAGCCGGTTGTATGCCGGAACTCCTCACCCGCTTGCGTGGCAAGCTGCCAATTATTGGCATTTGCCTCGGACATCAGGCGATTGTCGAAGCTTACGGGGGCTATGTCGGTCAGGCGGGCGAAATTCTTCACGGTAAAGCGTCGAGCATTGAACATGACGGTCAGGCGATGTTTGCCGGATTAACAAACCCGCTGCCAGTGGCGCGTTATCACTCGCTGGTTGGCAGTAATATTCCGGCCGGTTTAACCATCAACGCCCATTTTAATGGCATGGTGATGGCGGTGCGTCATGATGCGGATCGCGTTTGTGGATTCCAGTTCCATCCGGAATCCATTCTTACTACCCAGGGCGCTCGCCTGCTGGAACAAACGCTGGCCTGGGCGCAGCAGAAACTAAAGCCAACCAACACGCTGCAACCGATTCTGGAAAAACTGTATCAGGCCCAGACGCTTAGCCAACAAGAAAGCCACCAGCTGTTTTCAGCGGTGGTACGTGGCGAACTGAAACCGGAACAACTGGCGGCGGCGCTGGTGAGCATGAAAATTCGCGGCGAGCACCCGAACGAAATCGCCGGAGCAGCAACCGCGCTACTGGAAAACGCCGCGCCGTTCCCGCGCCCGGATTATCTGTTTGCCGATATCGTCGGCACCGGCGGTGACGGCAGTAACAGCATCAATATTTCTACCGCCAGTGCGTTTGTCGCCGCGGCCTGCGGGCTGAAAGTGGCGAAACACGGCAACCGTAGCGTCTCCAGTAAATCCGGCTCGTCGGATCTGCTGGCGGCGTTCGGTATTAATCTTGATATGAACGCCGATAAATCGCGCCAGGCGCTGGATGAGTTAGGCGTCTGTTTCCTCTTTGCACCGAAATATCACACCGGATTCCGCCATGCAATGCCGGTTCGCCAGCAACTAAAAACCCGCACACTGTTCAATGTGCTGGGGCCATTGATTAACCCGGCGCATCCGCCGCTGGCGTTAATTGGTGTTTATAGTCCGGAACTGGTGCTGCCGATTGCCGAAACCTTGCGCGTGCTGGGGTATCAACGCGCGGCGGTGGTGCACAGCGGCGGGATGGATGAAGTTTCATTACACGCGCCGACAATCGTTGCCGAACTGCATGACGGCGAAATTAAGAGCTATCAATTGACCGCTGAAGATTTTGGCCTGACACCCTACCACCAGGAGCAACTGGCAGGCGGAACACCGGAAGAAAACCGTGACATTTTAACACGCTTGTTACAAGGTAAAGGCGACGCCGCTCACGAAGCAGCCGTCGCGGCGAATGTCGCCATGTTAATGCGCCTGCATGGCCATGAAGATCTGCAAGCCAATGCGCAAACCGTTCTTGAGGTACTGCGCAGTGGTTCCGCTTACGACAGAGTCACCGCACTGGCGGCACGAGGGTAAATAATGCAAACCGTTTTAGCGAAAATCGTCGCAGACAAGGCGATTTGGGTAGAAGCCCGCAAACAGCAGCAACCGCTGGCCAGTTTTCAGAATGAGATTCAGCCGAGCACGCGACATTTTTATGATGCGCTACAGGGTGCACGCACGGCGTTTATTCTGGAGTGCAAAAAAGCGTCGCCGTCAAAAGGCGTGATCCGTGATGATTTCGATCCGGCACGCATTGCTGCCATTTATAAACATTACGCTTCGGCAATTTCAGTGCTGACTGATGAGAAATATTTTCAGGGGAGCTTTGATTTCCTCCCCATCGTCAGCCAAATCGCCCCGCAGCCGATTTTATGTAAAGACTTCATTATCGATCCTTACCAGATCTATCTGGCGCGCTATTACCAGGCCGATGCCTGCTTATTAATGCTTTCAGTACTGGATGACGAACAATATCGCCAGCTTGCAGCCGTCGCGCACAGTCTGGAGATGGGTGTGCTGACCGAAGTCAGTAATGAAGAGGAACTGGAGCGCGCCATTGCATTGGGGGCAAAGGTCGTTGGCATCAACAACCGCGATCTGCGCGATTTGTCGATTGATCTCAACCGTACCCGCGAGCTTGCACCGAAACTGGGGCACAACGTGACGGTAATCAGCGAATCCGGCATCAATACTTACGCTCAGGTGCGCGAGTTAAGCCACTTCACTAACGGCTTTCTGATTGGTTCGGCGTTGATGGCCCATGACGATTTGAACGCCGCCGTGCGTCGGGTGTTGCTGGGTGAGAATAAAGTATGTGGCCTGACGCGTGAACAAGATGCTAAAGCAGCTTATGACGCGGGCGCGATTTACGGTGGGCTGATTTTTGTTGCGACATCACCGCGTTGCGTCAACGTTGAACAGGCGCAGGAAGTGATGGCTGCGGCACCGTTGCAGTATGTTGGCGTGTTCCGCAATCACGATATTGCCGATGTGGTGGACAAAGCTAAGGTGTTATCGCTGGCGGCAGTGCAACTGCATGGTAATGAAGATCAGCTGTATATCGACACTCTGCGTGAGGCTCTGCCAGCACACGTCGCCATCTGGAAGGCTTTAAGTGTCGGTGAAACTCTTCCCGCGCGCGATTTTCAGCACATCGATAAATATGTATTCGACAACGGTCAGGGCGGGAGCGGACAACGTTTCGACTGGTCACTATTAAATGGTCAATCGCTTGGCAACGTTCTGCTGGCGGGGGGCTTAGGCGCAGATAACTGCGTGGAAGCGGCACAAACCGGCTGCGCCGGGCTTGATTTTAATTCTGCTGTAGAGTCGCAACCGGGTATCAAAGACGCACGTCTTTTGGCCTCGGTTTTCCAGACGCTGCGCGCATATTAAGGAAAGGAACAATGACAACATTACTTAACCCCTATTTTGGTGAGTTTGGCGGCATGTACGTGCCACAAATCCTGATGCCTGCTCTGCGCCAGCTGGAAGAAGCTTTTGTCAGCGCGCAAAAAGATCCTGAATTTCAGGCTCAGTTCAACGACCTGCTGAAAAACTATGCCGGGCGTCCAACCGCGCTGACCAAATGCCAGAACATTACAGCCGGGACGAACACCACGCTGTATCTGAAGCGCGAAGATTTGCTGCACGGCGGCGCGCATAAAACTAACCAGGTGCTCGGTCAGGCTTTACTGGCGAAGCGGATGGGTAAAACTGAAATTATTGCCGAAACCGGTGCCGGTCAGCATGGCGTGGCGTCGGCCCTTGCCAGCGCCCTGCTCGGCCTGAAATGCCGTATTTATATGGGTGCCAAAGACGTTGAACGCCAGTCGCCCAACGTTTTCCGGATGCGCTTAATGGGTGCGGAAGTGATCCCGGTACATAGCGGTTCCGCGACCCTGAAAGATGCCTGTAATGAGGCGCTACGCGACTGGTCCGGCAGTTATGAAACCGCGCACTATATGCTGGGTACCGCAGCTGGCCCGCATCCTTACCCGACCATTGTGCGTGAGTTTCAGCGGATGATTGGCGAAGAAACGAAAGCGCAGATTCTGGAAAGAGAAGGTCGCCTGCCGGATGCCGTTATCGCCTGTGTTGGCGGTGGTTCGAATGCCATCGGTATGTTTGCAGATTTCATCAACGAAACCGACGTCGGCCTGATTGGTGTGGAGCCTGGCGGCCACGGTATCGAAACTGGCGAGCACGGCGCACCGTTAAAACATGGTCGCGTGGGCATCTATTTCGGTATGAAAGCGCCGATGATGCAAACCGAAGACGGGCAAATTGAAGAGTCTTACTCCATTTCTGCCGGGCTGGATTTCCCGTCCGTCGGCCCGCAACATGCGTATCTCAACAGCACTGGACGCGCTGATTACGTGTCTATTACCGACGATGAAGCCCTGGAAGCCTTTAAAACGCTTTGCCTGCATGAAGGGATCATCCCGGCGCTGGAATCCTCCCACGCCCTGGCCCATGCGCTGAAAATGATGCGCGAAAATCCGGAAAAAGAGCAGCTACTGGTGGTTAACCTTTCCGGTCGCGGCGATAAAGACATCTTCACCGTTCACGATATTTTGAAAGCACGAGGGGAAATCTGATGGAACGCTACGAATCTCTGTTTGCCCAGTTGAAGGAGCGCAAAGAAGGCGCATTCGTTCCTTTCGTCACCCTCGGTGATCCGGGCATTGAGCAGTCGTTGAAAATTATCGATACGCTAATTGAAGCCGGTGCTGACGCGCTGGAGTTAGGCATCCCCTTCTCCGACCCACTGGCGGATGGCCCGACGATTCAAAACGCCACACTGCGTGCTTTTGCGGCGGGAGTAACCCCGGCGCAGTGCTTTGAGGTGCTGGCACTCATTCGCCAGAAGCACCCGACCATTCCCATCGGCCTTTTGATGTATGCCAACCTGGTGTTTAACAAAGGCATTGATGAGTTTTATGCCGAGTGCGAGAAAGTCGGCGTCGATTCGGTGCTGGTTGCCGATGTGCCCGTGGAAGAGTCCGCGCCCTTCCGCCAGGCCGCGTTGCGTCATAATGTCGCACCTATCTTTATTTGCCCGCCGAATGCCGACGATGATTTGCTGCGCCAGATAGCCTCTTACGGTCGTGGTTACACCTATTTGCTGTCGCGAGCGGGCGTGACCGGCGCAGAAAACCGCGCCGCGTTACCCCTCAATCATCTGGTTGCGAAGCTGAAAGAGTACAACGCTGCGCCTCCATTGCAGGGATTTGGTATTTCCGCCCCGGATCAGGTAAAAGCCGCGATTGATGCAGGAGCTGCGGGCGCGATTTCTGGTTCGGCCATCGTTAAAATCATCGAGCAACATATTAATGAGCCAGAGAAAATGCTGGCGGCACTGAAAGCTTTTGTACAACCGATGAAAGCGGCGACGCGCAGTTAATTTGAGACAAACCGCCAGAAAACATCTGGCGGTTTATTGATGGTAAAAAATTAGAAGCGGTAACCCGCAGAGAACATAAATACCCACGGGTCAAGGCGTACGTTGTCAGAATAACGCCCTGCAGGCAGCACTGCGCCGTTGGATTTCGGTATCGATATCCATGTACCAGACCGGTAGATTATAAAAAATGTAATAACAAGCTGTTTATAAAAGGAAAAACAACCTTTTGCGATGATTTTTTATACAGTTACTCTGTGTTTTTAACCGCTTGATTTTTTTAAAGTCTTTTTTTGTTTTGCAGAGGATTATCCCTTCCCTTATAGATCATTTCATAAACAACGGATAGTACAATGTACACACGATTGTCAAAATTCACCAATGATGGGCTCACCATCTTAAGAGCCGTAGACAAAGATACTGCGCAAGAGTTCGTTCATGAAATGCTGCAGTAAGTCTGAGAAACTCGAATGCCGGGTTTATTCAGTAAAATTTTCTGCTCATTGTTTTGTTAAATAGCTCAGAAACGACTTTCTATACCAGATTATTTTATTAATACAGACCCGACAATGTTATTCATTAATAAATACAAAGCCGGGTCTGACTTTGCACTATTTATATTTTAAAGCATCAGGACCACGAGCCTGTGCCACCTGCAACACCCGATACTGTTGACACACCACCTCCCTCGAAATGCCCCAAAAGATTTGATGCAGAATCAAAAAACAATACACTACAAAATACAGGGGTCATTGTTATCTGGAAGCTAACCGTATTTGTATACAGATCATCCAAATCATCTGTATATAAGTCACCAAACAGCACACCACCACCTGGAGATGATAATCCTCCTGCATTTCCCGAAAAATGTTTTCCACCTTCACTGGTGATCTGAGTGTCTACTTTTATATAAAATATTGCACTAGCTAATGTAGTTTTTGCTGGGTATTTATTTTCTGCCGCAGCTATCTTGCTTGTAATACAAGATACTTTATCCTTATCAAGATATTCTCCATATCTTCTTTGTACATCATCCATAATCTGCTGTCTAAGGTTTGAACATTTAGTCATAGTAGTCACCATTAAAAGTAATTATGGGATTGCAATTCATAGATTGCATTATAATTAATTGACCATAGACAGCACTTTTTCAAGTTACAAAAGTAAATAAAAAGTAAACAAAATGATAAAAGAAATATCAGAATGCCATTCATAATTCTGCAGTTACATCTGTAATAATAACTCATTGATGCTAAAGCAATAAAAGTATGAACAATCCTAATCCATGTATGACGTGTGGTGCCTGTTGTGCATTTTTCCGCGTCTCTTTTTACTGGGTTGAAACAGATGATGCTGGCGGCACCATCCCCGTAACGATGACAGAACAAATCTCTCCCTACCATCAATGCATGCAGGGCACTAACCAGAAAAATCCTCGCTGTGTGGCCCTGATCGGCCAACCGGGAGTCAATGCCTACTGCAGCATTTATGAACATCGCTCATCCACCTGCAGAGAATTTCCGATGTCCGGAGAACACGGCATCGTGAATGAAGCATGCAACCGCGCTCGTGCAAAATATGGGCTACCCCCTCTTTATTAAACGCGATCATAATCACGGCAATGGCATGTTTTATATAACATTCTTAGAGGGCGTAACAACAAGCTTGTCGTTTCAAGCGATTTCTTCCGATTGGGGAGCCTGAGCGCTCCCTTTTTTTCAGCTAAAAATCAGCATACAGCCATACAATCCCGCACAGGCCACCACCGGCACCACAAAATCCATCAGGCTTGCCACATCCCACGCGTGCGGATCAAAACCGCCCCACCACGGCATCTTATGTCGGTGACCATCACCAAAACGCTTAATCCAGCGATATTCTGCCTGGGTATATTCGCGGGCAACAAAAAACGTACAGGCAATGGCTGCACCATAAGCCCAGTCACCGGTAATGCACCCAACCAGCCCCTGTACCGCCACAGCACAAATTGCATGAAGTATCGGCGTGATATCCATCTGCTATCCTTAAAACCACTCCCTGAGCGGGCGCTCTGGTGTA